>Ga0268248_100051_pt1 | contig 132111 bp, 127 predicted proteins | sample AgamicAtAme_FD_200856 | JGI IMG/M metagenome (GOLD analysis project Ga0268248, IMG submission 200856) | Agave microbial communities from Guanajuato, Mexico - At.Am.e (v2) (version 2) | ecosystem: Host-associated > Plants > Phyllosphere > Phylloplane/Leaf | place: Guanajuato, Mexico | collected... | reverse complement strand
CTTCAGCACGGCCTCGTTCGCGCCGCCGCCTGCTACCGCTACTCGATCGGCTGGCCGTTCCGCTATCCGCGCAACAACCTCGAGTACGTCGACCGCTTCCTGCACATGATGTTCGAAGTGCCGAGCGAGCCGCTGCAGATGAGCCCGGTGGCCGCCAAGGCGCTGGACCTCCTGTTCATCCTGCACGCCGACCACGAGCAGAACGCCTCGACCTCGACCGTTCGCCTGGTGGGTTCGACCGGCGCCAATCCGTACGCTTCCATCGCCGCCGGCATCACCGCGCTGTGGGGCCCGGCGCACGGCGGCGCGAACGAGGCCGTGCTGAAGATGCTCGAGGAGATCGGTACGGCCGACAAGGTCGAGACCGCCGTCAAGCGCGCGAAGGACAAGAACGACAACTTCCGCCTGATGGGCTTCGGCCACCGGGTGTACAAGAACTTCGACCCGCGCGCCAAGATCATCCGCGAGATGACCCACAAGGTGCTCGGCGAGCTGGGCATCAACGATCCGCTGCTCGAAGTGGCGATGAAGCTGGAAGAGGCAGCGCTGAAGGACGACTACTTCGTCGAGCGCAAGCTGTACCCGAACGTCGACTTCTACTCCGGCATCATCTACAAGGCGCTGGGCATCCCGACCGAGATGTTCACCGTGATGTTCGCCATCGCCCGCACCGCCGGCTGGATCTCGCACTGGATCGAACAGCACGAAACCCCAGGCTCGCGCATCGGCCGTCCGCGCCAGATCTACACTGGCGCCAACGTGCGCGATTACGTGGCCGCCGACAAGCGCTGATCGCTCCGTCTGCCGCGCAAGAAAAAGCCCCGGTTTTACCGGGGCTTTTTTTATGGGACTGCGATGGGCAGGGAGTAAAGGAAGACAGGCGAACGGCGAGCGGTGGCAGCTACGCTCTCACTTCTCACTTCTCACTTCTCATCACTCGCTCCCGCTCATCTCAACGCCGAGGACAACATGCGCTCGAACTCGTCATCGTTGTCCGCCGTGGCGAGCAGTTCCTCGACCGCAGCGAGCGATGCGCGACGCATGGGCTTTTCATCGATGCGATCCAGCGGCGCCTGTTTCAGCGCGTCGCGCGGCAGCACGGTGATATCGAAGGGCAGGCCGTCCGCCGCGAACAGCAGCACGGGGTATTCCTTCTGATCGTCACGCGTGACGCGCAGGCGCCGCGTCTGCTGGGTGAGGGGGACGCCGCGTTCCTGCAGGAACAGCACGACGCTTTCCGGGGTATCGCTGAACACGTGCAGGCAGACGGCCGAATGCGTATCGGCGGTGCCTTCCAGTACCGCGCCGACCAGGCGTGGATCGAAACGCTCGAGGAAGCGCATGGCCTCCACGGCGGCCTCGCGGCGTTCCTGCAGCAGTTGGGGTTGGGATTCGGCGTGGAAGATGCGCTGGTGTTCGCGCAGCGCTTCCTCGATCTCGTTGTTGCGCGGCAGTGCCTGCGCATCGAGGATGCCCAGCCGCTCGGCGGCCTTGATCTTGGCGTGGTGGAAATCGCGGATGCCGTGCTCGCTCATCAGTCGCGCCGCCTCCTGGGCGACGCGCAGACGGTTGCGCTGAAGGCGATCCTGCGCGTGGATGCGATGGTGCTGACCTCGTGCCATGCCTCATTCCTCCGGCAATCTGGCGCTTGCGGATGCAAGCGCGGGCGGCAGTCGGCTGGGGAAGAACCGGCGCTGCCGACGATTAGAAGATGTCGTAGGCGTGCTGCTGATCCTGGTCCTCCTGTTCCTGGTTGGCTTGCTGCTTCATGCGGTCCACGTCTTCGACCTTCATTATTTCCGACTTGCCGTTGATCTGCACGGTCGAAATACCCGGCGGCATGGGCAGGGTGGAGGGCGGCAGGTCCTTCAGGGCGGCGCCCATGTAGGACATCCAGATCGGCAGCGCCGCCTTGGCGCCGAACTCGCCCTTGCCGAGCGAGCTGAAGTCGTCATAGCCCACCCACACGGCCGCCACCACGTCGCCGTTGAAGCCGGCGAACCAGGCGTCGCGGTGATCGTTGGTGGAGCCAGTCTTGCCGGCCAGGTCGGTGCGGCCCAGGGCCATCGCGGCGGAACCGGTGCCGCGCTTGATCACGTCCTGCATCAGCGAGGTGATCAGGTAGTCGTTGCGCACGTCGATCACCGGCGGCGCCAGCACCGGCGGGTGCGCGCCCTCGCCATGGGCGTCGGCCGGGAGCACGGCATCGCCCACCCCGGCCACGCTGCCGGAGGTCGCCGGCGTGCCGCCGGCGCTGCCTGCGGTAGCCACGGCGTTGCCCGGCGCGGCGCTGGCGTTGGCCGGCGGCGGCCCCGGCGTGCGGGTGTCCAGCAGGCGCTCGGCGCAGGTGCGGCAGGCGCGGGCGGGGTTGGCCTGGTAGACCGGCTTGCCGTCGCGATCGTCGATCTCGGCGATGAAGTAGGGCGTGACCAGGTAGCCGCCGTTGGCGAACACGGCGTAGCCGCGCGCCATGCTCATCGGCGAGACCGAGGCCGTGCCGAGTGCCATCGACAGGTTGCTCGGCAGGGAATCCAGGCTGAAGCCGAAGCGGGTGACGTATTCGCGGGCGTAGCGCACGCCAATGGCGTCCAGCAGGCGCACCGAGACCAGGTTCTTCGACTGCACCAGGGCTTCGCGCAGGGGGATCGGCCCGTCGAACTTGTCGTCGTCGTTGGAGGGCGTCCACAGGCCGCCCGGCCGCGAGGGGTCGGGCAGGGCCAGCGGGGCGTCGTTGACGATGGAGGCCGGGGTGAAGCCGCGCTCGAAGGCCGCCGAGTAAATGAACGGCTTGAAGCTGGAACCCGGCTGGCGGGCCGCCATCACGGCGCGGTTGAACTTGCTGCGCAGGAAGTTGAAGCCGCCCACCAGCGACTGCAGGGCGCCGTCTTCCGGGTTGAGCGACACCATCGCCGCCTGCGCGGCCGGGATCTGGGTGAGCTGCCACTGGCCCTTGTCGTCGCGGGAGACGCGGATGACGTCGCCGCGCTTGAGCACGGTGGACACGCTCTTGGGCGTGGCGCCGACGCGGGTGTCGTCGATGCGCGGGCGCGCCCAGCTCATGGCTTCCAGGTTGAGCTTGATCTGCTCGCGGCTGGCCAGGTAGACGCTGGCCTCGGTGGGCGAGACCTGGGTGACGATGCCCGGAGCCATGCCGGAGATGTCGGTATAGCCGGCCAGGGCGCGTTCCAGCTCGTCCGTATCGGCGTCGGCCGCCAGCTCCTGGTGGGCCTCCGGGCCGCGCCAGCCGTGGCGGTGGTCGTAGTCGATCAGGCCCGAGCGCACGGCGTCCACCGCCGCCTGCTGGCGCTTGCTGTCCACCGTGGTCTTGACCACGTAGCCCTCGGTGAGGGCGTCGTTGCCGAGGCGGTCGAGCACCTGCAGGCGCACCATTTCCGCCAGGTACGGCGCGTCGACCTCGATCGGCGGCTCATGCGGCGAGGCATTGTTCGGCTCGGCGACGGCCTGGTCGTACTCGGCCTTGGAGATGTAGCGGTTCTCCAGCATCTGCCCCAGCACCCAGTTGCGGCGCGCGATCATGCGCTTGGGGCTGTTGAGCGGGTTCACCAGCGAGGGCAGCTGGAAGGTGGAGGCGATGGTGGCGCATTCGGCCACGGAGAGCTGGTCCAGCGTCTTCCCGTAGTAGTAGGAGGCCGCGGCGGCCACGCCGTAGGAGCGGTGGCCCAGGAACATCTTGTTGAGGTAGAGCTCCAGGATCTGGTCCTTGGTCAGCTCGCTCTCCATGCGCAGGGCGATGAAGATCTCCGTCAGCTTGCGCGAATAGAGCTTTTCCGGGCTCAGGAAGAAATTGCGGGCCACCTGCTGGGTGATGGTGGAACCGCCCGGCCCCTTGTCGCCGCCGGACGTCACCACGTGCCAGCCGGCGCGAGCAATGCCATGCCAGTCCACGCCGGGGTGCTGGTAGAAGCTGGCATCCTCGGCGGCCAGCACGGCGTGCTTGAGTCGCTCGGGGACGTCGCCGATGGCCACGGGGATGCGTCGGGTCTCGCCGAAGCTCGCAATCAGCTTGCCATCCGCGGAGAGCACTCTAAGCGGCACCTGCATGTGGTAGTCCTTGAGGACGGCCACCGAGGGCAAGCGAGGGGAAATAAGCCAGTAGGCCACGCCGACGGCTGCAACGCCCAGCAGCAAACCCGTGAAGGCCAGGGCCAGGATCCAGCGCAGCAACCGCTTAAGAATTTGCATGATTGGGTGTTTGCGAGACGTGAGTCAAAACAAGACAGAGTATAGATGTAGCAGTATCCACGGCATGAACCGTGGTTGTCACAGCAAAAAACAGGCCACCGGCCCATTCGTTAAACCTGTGCATGCCGTCACGCGAATGAGTCGAGAAAACGCTCGTAGGCCGTTGCCAATACGTTAATTTTTGGATTAAATGCCGACGCGCACTGTGCCAGTCACTGGTCCGGGCGCCCAGGGGCAAGGGGGAAAATCGTGGGGCTTTTTACACCCAAGAAGCCGCCGCTTGTTGGTGTCGACATCAGTTCGACAGCCGTCAAGCTGCTGCAACTCAGCCAGGCCGGCGGTCGCTATCGCGTGGAACACTACGCGGTCGAGCCACTGCCCCCCAATGCTGTGGTCGAGAAGAACATCGTCGAAGTCGAGGCCGTGGGCGAAGCCATCCGGCGCGCCCTCGCGCGTTCGGGTTCCAAGCTCAAGCATGCGGCGGCGGCGGTCGCCGGTTCGGCGGTGATCACGCGCGTGATCCCGATGCCGAGCGAGCTGTCCGAGGATGACCTCGAAGGACAGATCCAGGTCGAGGCCAACCAGTACATCCCGTATCCGATCGAAGAAGTCAGCCTGGACTACGAAGTGCTCGGTCCGGTGCGCGACAACCCGGAAATGAACAACATCCTGCTCGCGGCCTCGCGCACCGAGAACGTGGACATGCGCGTGGCCGCGCTCGACCTGGGCGGCCTGTCCGCCAAGGTGGTCGACGTCGAAGCCTTCGCGATGGAAAACGCCTTCGCCATGGTGGCCGACCAGTTGAACGTCGGTCGCGACGCGCTGGTGGCCGTGGTCGACATCGGCGCCACCATGACCACGCTGTCGGTGCTGCGCAACCAGCGCACCATCTATTCGCGCGAGCAGGTGTTCGGCGGCAAGCAGCTCACCGATGAAATCATGCGCCGCTACGGCCTCTCCTACGAGGAAGCCGGCCGCGCCAAGCGCAAGGGCGGCCTGCCCGATTCCTACGAGAGCGAGGCGCTGGAGCCGTTCAAGGAATCGCTGGTGCAGCAGATCAGCCGCCTGCTCCAGTTCTTCTTCGCAGGCAGCGAATACAGCAAGGTCGACCAGGTCGTGCTGGCCGGCGGTTGCGCCTCCATCGAAGGCATCGGCCCCATGCTGGAACAGCAGCTCGGCGTGCCCTGCGTGGTGGCCAACCCGCTGGCGCGCATGTCGTTGTCGCCTCGCGTGCAGGCCCAGTCCCTCGCACAGGATGCTCCCGCCTTGATGATCGCGGTCGGCCTCGCGCTGAGGAGCTTTGACTGATGGCACACATCAACCTACTTCCGTGGCGCGCCGAGCGCCGCAAGCAGCGCGAGCGCGAGTTTTTCATGCAGCTGGGCGCCGCGTTCGTCGCGGCGATCCTGGTCGTGCTGCTGTGGTCGTTCTGGATGGATGCGCGCATCGGCACCCAGAATGACCGCAACGCCTACCTGCAGAACGAGATCAAGCAGCTCGACGAGCGCATCACCAAGATCAAGGACCTGGAAAAGGTTCGCGAGAGCCTGCTGGCGCGCAAGCAGATCATCGAGCAGCTGCAGGCCAACCGTTCGCAGATGGTCCACCTGTTCGACGAACTGGTGAAGACCATTCCTGCCAGCGCGCGCCTCAATGGCCTCAAGCAGTCGGGCGATTCGATGACGCTGGATGGCGTGGCGCAATCGAACGCCAGCGTGGCCGAGTACATGCGCAACATCGAGTCCTCGCCCTGGATGGGCCATGCCGACCTGCGCAAGACCGAGCGCTCCGAAGGCACGAAGGGCGGCGACACGCGCCTGCCTTACGCCTTCGGGCTGGACGTCGCGCTGAATCGTCCCAAGACCGACGAGAACGGCGAAGGCGCGGATGATGGTCATGCGCCGGCCTCGACGGGCCCGGCAGCTGCGCCGGCCCACGCCGCCACGGCGCCCCACGCGCAGCCTGCCAAGGCGAGCACCGCGGCTCCGGCCCCGGTGGCGGCGCCCAAGCCGGCCGCGCCCGCAACCAACGGAGGAGCCAAGGCATGAAATTCCTCCAGGAGTTGCAGAGCCTCGATCGCAACAACATCGGCGGCTGGCCGACCTCGGTAAAGACGTTCTTCACCGGACTGGTGCTCGCCGTCATCGTCTTCCTGGGCTGGTACCTGTTCATCAGCGACCAGCAGGACCAGCTGCAGGCCGCCGTCGCCAAGGAAGACCAGCTGAAGAAGGAGTTCTCCGAGAAGCAGGCCAAGTCGGTCAATCTCGAAGCGCTCCAGCAGCAGCTGGATGAAATGCAGGACATGCTGCGTCAGTTGCTGCGCCAGCTGCCGAGCAAGACCGAAATGCCCGAGCTGCTGGTGGACGTTTCCCAGACGGCGTTGTCGGCGGGACTGGAGACCGAGCTGTTCCAGCCGGGCCCGGAAACGCCCAAGGACTTCTACGCCGAGAAGCCGATCCAGCTGCGCATGGTGGGCACGTACCACCAGTTCGGCACCTTCATCAGCGGCGTGGCGTCTCTGCCCCGCGTAGTGATCCTGACCATGCATGACGTGTCATTGACGCCGAAGGACAAGAGCGGCCTGCTGGTGCTGCAGGGCACGGTCAAGACCTATCGCTATCTGGACGAAGACGAAAGCGCGTCGGCCAAGGCGGCCAACGCCAAGTCGCCGCACGGCAAGCCGGCCGCGAAGACAGGGGGGCAGAAATGAGCAAGTTGACTGCCGCTGCGCCTGCCTTCCTGGCGAAAGCGTCGCTGGTGTTGTGCGTCGGCCTGATGCTCGCTGGTTGCAGCGGGCAGGACGACCTGCACCAGTGGGTTGCGCAGGAAAAGCAGAAGAAGGGCGCGCCGATTCCTCCGCTGCCCGTGATCAAGACCTTCGAAACCTTCCAGTACGCCGACCAGGACAAGCGCGATCCGTTCAGTCCGAGCACGGCCGAGCTTCAGAACACCAGCAACACGGGGCCCCGGCCGGACGAGAACCGCGCCAAGGAACCGCTGGAAATGTTTGCGCTGGACAGCCTGAAGATGGTGGGCACCGTGGGGGCCGGTGCCGGCATGGAAGTGCTGGTGAAGGATCCGGGGGGCGTGATCCATCGCGTCCATCGCAACGAATACATGGGCCAGAACTATGGTCGGGTCACCGCGATCGGCGATGACCATATCGACCTGGTGGAACTGGTTTCCAACGGCAACGGTGGCTGGATGGAACGTTCCGCCAGCATCGCGCTCAGCGAGAAATAAGAAACAGGGGCTGATGCAATGAGCAACCAATCCAAAACTGTTCGGGGCCGCGTGATGCGCCAGGCTAGCCGTTATGTGGTGGTGAGCCTGCTGGCGCTGGGCGCTGCCTGGTCGAACGCGGCGGCGGCAGCCACCAGCACCCTGAAGGACATCAGCTACGACACGCTGCCCGGCGGCCGCGTCGAGCTGCATCTGAATTTCGCCCAGGGCCCGGTGCCGGAGCCGAAGATCTTCACCACCGGCAACCCGCCGCGCATCGCCGTGGACCTGCCCGATACCGACAACGCCGCCGCGAGGCATCTTGATATCGGCAAGGGCGCGACCACGGGCGTGTCGGCGGTATCCGCCGGCGGCCGTACCCGCGTGGTGGTCGAGCTGGTCCGCGACTCGACCTACCGTTCGCGGGTGGAAGGCAACAGCCTGGTGCTGACCGTCAACAACGGCACCGAGGCACAGACCACCACGACGGCCGCGAGCATCGACCCGTCCAAGGCGCTGCCGTCGCTGGCCAACGGCCCGGCCGTGTCCAACATCGACTTCCGTCGCGGCCCGAACGGCGAGGGCCGCATCCTGATCGATTTCAGCGGCGCGGGCGCCAATGCCGACATGAAGCACCAGGGCGACAAGGTGATCGTCGACATCGATCACGCCAACCTGCCGCCGAACCTGGCCCAGCGCCTGGACGTGCTCGATTTCGCCACGCCGGTGCAGCAGATCGTCACCAAGGCAGGCCCGCGCGGCGGCGCGCACATGGAAATCAGCACCAAGGGTAGCGTCGACACGTCGGCCTACCAGAGCGGCAACCAGTACGTGGTCGAGGTGGCTCCGAAGAAGAAGGACGCCAAGGCCGACGCCGCGCTCGCCAAGGGCCAGGATCCGGTCTACACGGGCAACCGCGTGACCTTCAACTTCCAGGACATCCCGGTGCGCTCGGCCCTGCAGCTGCTGGCCGATATCTCGGGCCTCAACCTGGTGGCCTCGGACACGGTGGGCGGCAGCGTGACGCTGCGACTGGTCAACGTGCCATGGGATCAGGCGCTTGACGTGGTGCTGCGCGCCAAGAGCCTGGACAAGCGCCGCAACGGCAACGTGATCTGGATCGCGCCGCAGGAGGAACTGGCCAAGTACGAGCAGAGCATCGCCGATGCCCGCATCAAGGCCGAGGACAATGCCGAGCTGGTGACCGACTACGTGCCGATCAGCTATGGCAAGGCGAAGGACATCGCCAAGCTGCTGACCCAGGGCAGCATGCAGAGCACGGGTGGTGGCGCGGGTGCGAACAATGCATCGCACGGGTTCCTGTCGTCGCGTGGCAGCGTCTCGTTCGACGAGCGCACCAATACCCTGCTGATCAACGACAACCCACAGAAGATCCGTGAGCTGCGCGCGCTGATCTCCGTGCTCGACAAGCCGGTGCAGCAGGTGCTGATCGAGTCGCGCATCGTGATCGCCACCGACAACTTCACCCGTGAGCTGGGCGCCAAGTTCGGCGTGCAGGGCAAGCGCACCAACCCGAGCGGTCAGACCATTTCGACCGGCGGCACAGATCTTGGGAACGGCACGGCGAGCGGCATCAATGTGAACCTCCCGACGACGACTTCGGCCGGTAGTTTTGCGCTGGGCGTGCTGGGCAAGAACTACGCGCTCGACCTGGAACTCTCGGCCGCGCAGACCGAGGGCCGCAGCGAGGTGATCTCCAGCCCGCGCGTCATCACCGCCAACCAGCAGGAAGCGGTGATCCGCCAGGGTCAGGAAATCGGCTACGTGACCTACCAGAACAGCGCCACGGGTGCCGCCGGCAGCGGCACCGCCACGGTGCAGTTCAAGGACGCCGTGCTGGAACTGAAGGTGACGCCGACCATCACCTCCGACGGCCGCGTGTACCTGATGATCAACGTGAAGAAGGATGCGCTGGCCGGTTACGTCACCGTGCCGGGCAGCGGCCAGGTGCCGACCATCGACACGCGTGAGATCAACACCTCGGTGCTGGTGGACAACGGCCAGACGGTGGTGCTGGGCGGCATCTACGAAATCACCAAGCAGAATTCGGCCACCAAGGTGCCGGGCCTGGGCGACATTCCGGGCATCGGCGCGCTGTTCCGCAACACCTCGCGCGAAAGCGACAAGGCGGAGCTGCTGATCTTCGTGACGCCGCGCATCCTGAGCGAGAGCCTGCAGTAACCGCAGGGCATCCGGTTGAAAGAAGGGGCGGCCTTGGCCGCCCCTTTTGTTTTCAGGCAGTTGCCCACTCGCATGGGGGCCGGAAGTCATGGGTATTAAACTTCCGGAGTTCGCCAAGGTCTGTCGTACGTTCACCCCGATGGAATCCCCGATGGATATGCCCGAGGCCTCCCCCTCAACCCGCCTGCAGCAGGCGTTCCTGCACGTCCGAGATGAGCTGCGCCGCAGCGTCATCGGCCAGCCGCACTTGATCGATTGCCTGCTCGTGGCCTTGCTGGCGGACGGCCACCTGCTGGTGGAAGGCGCGCCCGGCCTAGCCAAGACCACCGTGGTGAAGGCCCTGGCGGGGCGCATCGAGGCGGATTTCCATCGCGTGCAGTTCACCCCCGACCTGCTGCCGGCCGATCTCACCGGCACCGATGTGTTTCGCCCGCAATCGGGCAGTTTCGAGTTCGAGAAGGGGCCGCTGTTCCACAACATCGTGCTGGCGGACGAGATCAACCGCGCGCCGGCCAAGGTGCAATCCGCCCTGCTCGAGGCGATGGCGGAGCGCCAGATCACGGTGGGCCGAAGCACCTGGCGCCTGCCGGAACTCTTTATGGTCATGGCGACGCAGAACCCGATCGAGCAGGAAGGCACCTTCGCGTTGCCCGAGGCCCAGCTCGACCGTTTCGTCATGCACGTGACCATCGGCTATCCGGATGCCGCCGCGGAACTGGCGATACTGCAGCTCGCGCGCGAACAGGCGCGCACCAGCCTGCACCCGGCGCCCGTCGCGCGGCCCTCGCTGAGCCAGACGGACGTATTCAGCGCGCGCGACGCGGTGCTCGACGTGCACATGGCGCCGGCGCTGGAGGAATACATCACGCAGCTGGTGCTGGCCACGCGCGATCCGGGCGCCTACGGGCCGGAGCTGAAACGCTGGATTGCCTGGGGCGCCAGCCCGCGCGGCACGATCGCACTGGATCGCTGTGCGCGTGCGCACGCGTGGCTGGCCGGCCGCGACTACGCCTTGCCTGAGGACGTGCATGCGATCGTCCACGAAGTGCTGCGCCATCGCGTATTGCTGAGCTACGAGGCGGAAGCCGAAGGCGTGCGCAGCGACCAGGTGATTCGTCGCGTGCTGGATCTCGTGCCATTGCCGTGAACGCCGTGGTGAACATGAGCACAGGCGCGGACGGCCGCACGCGCGTGCATCTGGGCGAACTGGTGGCGTTGCGCGCACGTGTCGCCAAGGCGGCGCTGCCGCGGCTGGAGAGCCACGCCATGCGCGCGGGCCAGCAGTCCGGCCGACTCTACGGGCGTGGCATGGATTACGCGGAGTCGCGCGTCTATCAGCCGGGCGACGACGTGCGCCGGCTCGACTGGCGTTTGACAGCGCGCAGCGGCCGCCTGCATACGAAGTTGTTCCAGGAGGAACGCGAAGGTCGCCTGCTGATCCTGCTGGATGCGCATGAAAGCATGCGCTTCGGTACGCGCGTGCGCCTGAAATCCGTGCAGGCGGCGCGTGCTGCCGCGTTGGCGGCCTGGTATGCGGTGCGCGCCGGCGAACGCGTGGGCGTGATGTCGTTTGGCAACGGACACCATCTATTGCGCCCGCAAGGAGGTACGCGCGGTGCGCTGGCAGTGTGCGGCGCGCTGGCCGACTGGGATGCGAACGACGCGCCGGTGCCAGGCGAGCCACTGTCGGACGCGCTGTTGCGCGCGGGACGCTTGATGCATGGTGCCAATCGCGTGCTGCTGATCAGCGATGGCTTGAGCTGTGACGAGGCGGCGCGTGGCCGTCTGCTGGATCTCTCGCACAAGGCAGGCATACGTGTTCTGGTGGTGGCTGACGCGCTGGAGTTGGGCATGCCGCCGGCCGGCCGATATCCCATGGAGCACGAAGGCGTGCGACGCGACGTGGCCTTGTTTGGCGAGCGGCAGCGCCGCGAGTTCCAGCAGGCGCTTGGCGCGGGGCAGGCGCGGCTCAATGGCATGGCGCAGTCGCTCGGGCTTCCCCGCGCGACGGTGGATACCGCCGCCGACCCGCTGGATGCCGTGCTGTCGCTGCTTGCTCCCGGGGTGCGTCGATGATCGCGTCCGCGCCACGGAACGGCCCCTTGCTGCGCGACATCCACCTGCCGCCGCAGCCATCGTGGTGGCCGCCGGCGCCGGGATGGTGGGCACTGGCCGCAATGATCTTGGCGGTGGCCCTCGTCGGCCTCTGGTGGTGGCGCCGTCAGCGCCGCCGTCGTGCCGCGGAAGCGCAGGTGCTGGCGGAAGTGGATCGCGTGCTCGCCCTGTGGCGTGAACAGCCGCAGGCGCTGGCATCGGCACTGCATCAGCTGCTGCGGCGCGGCGCCTTGCGCATCGATCCGCTCGCCACGCAGCAGCGCGGCGATGCGTGGCGGCAGACGCTGGCGCGCGTGCGCGTCGATGCATCGACGCTCGAACAGCTCAACACGCTCGACGCCGCGATGTACCAGCCATCGGCCACGCTCGATGCCGAGCAGGCTGCCGGCGCGACGCGTCGATGGCTGCAACAGGCCTGGCGACAAGGAACGTCGGCGCGTGCGAGTCACGTGCGAGGCGTGCCGGAAGCAACCGAGGTTCGGCCATGACCGAATTCGCGTGGCCATGGGTGCTGGTGCTGGCGCCTTTGCCGTGGCTGTTGCGCTGGTGGCTGCGGCCCGCGGCGCCGCAGCAGGCGCTGCATCTTCCTCACCCCGGTCTGCATCTGGATGCGCCGGAACGCCAGGGCGCCGCCGGCTGGCGCACGTGGCTGCTCGTGCTTGCGTGGCTGGCGTTGCTGGTCGCTGCGGCCAGGCCCCAATGGGTCGGGCCGCCGCAGGCGCAGCAGCGCAGCGGGCGTGCGTTGATGCTCGCGGTCGATCTTTCCGGCAGCATGCGCACCGACGACATGCAGCTCAGCGGGCAGCCGGTGAGCCGCTTCGGCGCCGTCGAGGCGATTGCCGGCGATTTCATTGCGCGCCGCAGCGGCGATGAGATGGGTTTGATCCTGTTCGGCAGCCGCGCCTTCCTGGTGACGCCGCTCACCTACGATCTTCATGCCGTGCAGGCGCAGCTGCAGGGCGCCGCCGTTGGCCTGGCGGGCACCGAGACGGCGATCGGCGATGCCATCGGCGTGGCCGTGAAACGTCTTGCCGGCCAGCCGGAACAGGCGCGCGTGGTCGTGCTGCTCACCGATGGCGTGAACAATGCGGGCAACATCGCCCCGCTCGATGCGGCGCATGCCGCGCAAGCGGCCGGCGTGCGCATCTACACCATCGGCATCGGCGCCACCGAGATGAACGTGCCCGACCTGTTCGGCACGCATACGGTGAATCCGTCAGCCGATCTGGACGAAGGCATGTTGCGTTCCATCGCCACGCAAACCGGCGGCCGCTATTTCCGCGCCACCGATTCGAACCAGCTGGCGGACGCCTACCGCGCCATCGATGCCTTGGAGCCCATGCCGCAACAGGGGCCTTCCTTGCGTCCGCGCCACGAGCTGTTCCGCTGGCCGCTCGCAGTGGCGGTCGCGGCGTGGCTGCTGGCCTTCGTTCCGCGGCCGCGCCGGCGGGAGGCGTTCGCATGAGCGAGGCCTTGCAGCAGTTTCATTTCCTGCGTCCCTGGTGGCTGCTGGCGCTGTTCGCCCTGCCGTTACTCGTGGCCTTCGCCGCGCGTCGCCATGGCGTTCGCGAGCAGCTGTCCCGCCTGGTCGATCCCGAATTACTGCCGTTCCTGCTGAAGGGAAACGTTACCCAGCGGCGTGCTTCGCCCTGGCTGCTCGCGGCGGGCTGGCTGCTCGCCACGCTGGCGATGGCGGGCCCCACCTGGAGCCGCGTCGCCCAGCCGCTCTACGCCAAGCGCGCCGCGCAGGTCGTGGCCGTGTCGATGTCGCAGCGCATGTTGGCGCGCGATGTGTCGCCCAGCCGGCTGGACCGCGTGCGTTACAAGGTGCGTGACCTGCTCGCGGTCAATCACGACGGGCTCAATGCACTGGTCGCCTATGCGGGCGAGGCCTTCGTGGTGGCTCCGCTGACTTCCGATGCTTCGGCGCTCAACGACCTGCTGGATGCGCTCGCACCCGACACCATGCCGGTCGACGGCGACAACGCCGCACAGGCCATCGAACGTGGTGCCGCGTTGATCCGCGACGCGAAAGTGGGCGGCGGTTCGCTGGTGCTGGTGACGGACGACGTCGACGACCCCGCCCTCGCGGCAGCGCGCAAGGCGACGACGGATGGCGTGCGCGTGTCGGTGCTCGGCATCGGTACGCCGCAAGGAGGGCCGGTACCGCTGGCCGACAACGGCTTCCAGCACGACGCTCAGGGCGGTGTGCTGATGGCCAGGCGCAACGACGAGGCATTGCGCACGCTGGCGACCACCGGCGGCGGCGCCTACGTGCCCATGACGGACGACGATCGCGACGTCCGCGCGCTCGCCGCGGAACTGAGCACGCGTAGCCCGGCGGTGCTTGCCAGCGACATGCACGGCGACGAATGGCAGGATCGCGGCCCCTGGCTGCTATTGCTGCTGCTGCCGCTGGCCGCCGCATCGTTCCGCCGGGGCTGGTTGATGATCGCGGCGCTGGCCTTGCTGCCCGCGTTGCCGGGCACCGCGCGCGCCAGCGCATGGAGCGACCTGTGGCGTCGCCCGGACCAGCAGGCGGCCGCGGCCCTTCAGCGTGGCGACGCCAGGCAGGCGCAGCAGGTGGCGCGCGATCCCGCGTGGCGCGGCGCGGCGGCGTATCGCGCCGGCGATTACGCCACGGCGAGCAAGGACCTGCGTCCGCTTTCCGGCAGCGATGCGCAATACAACCTGGGCAATGCGCTGGCGAAACAGGGCGACTACCAGGGCGCGCTCGATGCCTATGACCGCGCGCTCAAGGCCAACCCCAACAACAGCGATGCGCAGGCCAACCGCAAGGCGGTGGAAGACTGGATGCATCGCCAGCCCCATTCACCGCAGAACGACAACGGCGCGAAGGACAACAAGGGCAAGGCGGGATCCGGCCCGTCCACCACGCCGCCTGACAACGCGCAGGGCCAGTCCGGCCAGCAGCGCGACCAGGACAAGCAGAATCAGGATCAGGGCCAGGGCAAACCGTCCCAGGACGCGCATGGCGATGCACAGGGCAACAGCAGCCAGCAGAACACGCAGTCCGGCCAGCAGCCCATGGATCGGTCGCCCGAGCAGGGTTCCGCCAACCAGACACAAACGCCCGAACAGCAGGCGCAGGAACGCGCACGGCAGGAGCAGGCCCAGCAGGCCTTGCAGAAACAGATGGATGCGGCGCTGGGCAAGCAGCAGGGCGGGGACAAGGGTCAGCACGGCCCGCACGAACTGGGCGTCATCGACAAGGACGATGCCCAGGCGCGTTTGCCGGCCGACGTGCGGCAGGCGCTGCAACGCGTGCCTGACGATCCGGGCGCGCTGCTGCGGCGCAAGTTCGAGCTTGAATACCGGCAGCGCCATGGCGGCGCGGCGCCGAGCGAGGGTGATTCGCCGTGAAGTTGCGTGCCTTGATCTTCCTGTGGTGCGGCCTCGCATGTTTGTGGCCGCTGGCATCGCTGGCTGCCGACGTGCAGGCCACGCTCGATCGCAACCGCGTGGAGCTGGGCGAAACCGTCACGCTGAATCTGCGCGCCAACGGTAGCGGCATGGCGGCGGCGCCGGACCTGAGCGCCTTGTCGCATGACTTCGCCGTGCTCGGTTCGTCGAGCAACACCAGCGTCAGCATCATCAACGGACAGCGCTCTGCGCAGGTGACCGTGGGCGTGGCGTTGCGGCCGCTGCACACCGGCACGCTGCGCATACCCGCGCTGTCCTTCGCTGGCGGAACCACCGCGCCGCTCGACCTGGATGTCACGCAGGCCGATAACGGCGCCGCGGCGGCCGGGCAGAAGGATGTCTTCCTCGAAGCCACCGTCGATCCGGCGAAGGCTTATGTGGGCCAGCAACTGGTCTACACCGTGCGGCTGTTTTTCGCGACTGACCTGACCAGCGGCTCGCTGGAAGACCCGCAGGTGACGGGCGTCGACTTCCGTCGCCTCGGCGGCGAAATCAACTATCAGGCGGAGCGTGGCGGACGCCGCTACAACGTCATCGAGCGGCGCTATGCCGCTACGCCGCAGCGCGAGGGGCGCGTGCAGATTCCTTCGGTGGCCTTCCAGGGCGAGTCGGTCAACATGGCCAACCCCGATGCCTTCTTCGGCAACGGCACGCCGGTTTCCGCGGCTTCGCCCGCGGTGGACATCGACGTGAGCCCCGCGCCGGCCCAGGCAGCGAAGGGCGCGTGGCTGCCGGCGCGTGCGCTCACCCTGACGTTGGATGGCGGCCCCGCGCACGGCGACCTGCACGTCGGTGAACCGCTGAACCTGGTGATGAACCTGCAGGCGACGGGCCTGCCGTACGAGGCCTTGCCCGCGCTCAGCCTGCCCGCGCTGCAGGGCGCCACGGTGTATCCGGACAAGCCGGTGAACGGCACGAAGGTGGACGGCCAATGGCTGGTGGGCCAGCGGCAGCAGAGCTTTGCCGTGGTGCCCAACCGCGCCGGCACGCTCACCATTCCGGAAACTACGCTCACCTGGTGGAACGTCGCGGAGAACCACGCCGAAACCGCGCGCATTCCCGCCCACACCTATACCGTGCTGCCCGGCGCCGGCGCGCCCGCTTCATCGGCGCCATCGGTGCCGCAAGCGAATGCCGCGCCCGATGCCGCGGCGGCGGTGCAACCGTCCGCCAGCGTGGTCGAGGGCGGGTGGTGGCGCACGCTCGCCTTGATCAGCTTCGGGCTGTGGCTGCTGAGTCTGCTGGCGTGGTTCCTGTGGCGTCGCCGCGCCAAGCCGGCATCGGTTGTTCCTTCCACGAACGATGCGAAAGGCTCGGCGGCACGTCTACGCGCCGCGTTCCTGGCCCAGGCACGCGGCAGCGATGCCGCCGCGCAAGCTCGCGCATTGCTGGACTGGGCGCGCGCGGAGCGGCCCTCGCTGCAGAACCTGGGTGAGCTGGCCGCGGCGCTGTCGGCCACGCAGCAGCGCGAAGCGATCGAGGCGCTGCAGCGCAAGCGTTACGCCGGCGCGGACGAACCCGGCCTTGGCGACCGGCTCGCCGCCGCGTTCAAGGACGGCTTCGTCTGGCAGTCCCCTCCGGAGGCGACCGATGCATCGCCCTTGCCGCCGCTGTATCCGTTCAAGCTTCGTTGAGCGCATCGCGCCAGATGTCGGCCATGGCGTCGCTGAAGCAGCAGACCAGCACGCGCCGCGGACCGCCTTCGGACGCATCGCGCAGGCTGCGCAACGCGACGCGCGAGGCCAGCTCGGGCGGATAGCCGTAGATGCCGCAGCTGATCGCGGGAAATGCGATGGCGTCGAGGTCGTATTCGGTGGCCAGCGACAGGCTTTGCGCGTGGCAGCTCGCCAGCAGCTCGGGTTCGCCGTTGTCGCCGCCCTGCCAGACGGGGCCCACGGTATGAATGACGTATCGCGCTGTCAGTGCAAAACCCGGCGTGATGCGCGCCTCGCCGGTGGGGCAGCGCACGCCGGGGCTGACCTCCGGTATGGCCCGGCAGGCTTGCAGCAGGCGCGGGCCTGCGGCACGGTGGATGGCGCCGTCTACACCCCCGCCGCCCAGCAGGGTGCGGTTGGCGGCGTTGACGATGGCATCCACGTCGAGGCTGGTGATGTCACCTGTGATGATCTGTATGTCCATCGGCATTGGCTTCGTAAAATGTTGCGACGTATGCTTGACCTTCCCTCCGGCCCGCTGGGACTGATCCATCGCCATGACTAAGGCAGAAGACATTTCCTTCGGCTATCTGCTCAACGACGTCACCTTGCTTATCCGCAAGCACTTCGACAGACGCGCCGTGAAATTCGGGTTGACCCGCGCGCAATGGCGGGCCACCAAGATGCTCTACCACCGCGAAGGCATGCGGCAGACCGAGCTGGCCGAATCGCTGGAAATGGAACCCATCGCCGTGGGCCGCGTGATCGACCGCCTGCAGGCCGCCGGCTTCGTGGAGCGCCGCCCCGACCCCAAGGACCGTCGCGCCTGGCGCCTGTACGTCACCGATCAGGCGCGTGGCGTCATCGCCGACATGGAACTCATCGCGCGCGGCGTGCGCAAGGATGCCGCCAAGGGCATTCCGGTGGCCGAGCTGGAGCAGGCGCTTGGCGTGCTCAACCGCATGAAGGAAAACCTGCAGGCGCTCGATGCCGGCGCGGGCGAGGAGGAGGGCGAAGCGTGACCCGCTAAACGGGTTTCCAGGCTTCGTCCCCAAAAAACCACGCCGTCCAGGCCTTTTGGCAGGTGCGCGTCATGCGCGCGCCACACTACTTTGCCAGCAATATTACGTCTGCCTGACGGCAGGCGTCAGCCGGTTGCTGACGGTCGATCATGCGGTCCTGGGACGCGGGGTGGGCATTGCCCCGCCCGCGTCGTGCGCCCGTGCATGCGTAAACCTCTTCATGGACCGGCGACGCGGCCGACAAAGGCACGCCTGCGCAGCACGCGCGGGTGACGATGGGTGGTTGGAGACATCATGCTGGGCAAGTCACGCAGGAAAGGGGTAGCGCTGGCCGTGGTCATCATCGCGGCCATCGTCGCCGCGCAGATGTATCGCGGCGGCGAGCGCGCACGCGCAAAGACGCCGGTCGCGCCGGTGTCCGTGCCGGTGAAGGTGGCGGCGGCGCATCGCGGCGATCTCGATCTCACCCTCAAGGTCATCGGCCGCGCCGAAGCGTTCTCGACGGTGAACGTGCAGGCGCGGGTGAGCGGCCAGCTGCAGTCGCTGCATTTCACGCCCGGCGGGCAGGTGAAGCAGGGCGACACCATCGTGCGCATCGATCCGAGCCTGCTGCAGGCACAGCTGGACCAGGCGCTGGGCAACCTGGCCAAGGACCAGGCGCAGCTGGACAACGCCAACACCGTCATCAAGCGCTACCAGCCGCTGCTCGGCAAGGGCTACGTGTCGCAGATGGACTACGACACCTACAAGGCCAACCAGGGCATCTACACCGCTTCGGTGAAGGCGGACCAGGCCGCGGTGGAACTGGCGCGCACGCAGCTCGGCTACACGCAGATCCAGGCGCCGTTCGACGGCATCGCCGGTGCGCCGCTCGTGTATCCCGGCGCGCAGGTCAGCGCGAACGACACCTCCATCGTGGTGTTGAACCAGATCCGCCCGATCCACGTCACCTTCGCCATTCCCGAGACGGGGCTGGACGGCATCAAGGCGACCATGGCGCGCGGCACGGTGCCGGTGACGGTGAACATTCCGGGCTCCAAGGGCCCCGCGATGCAGGCCGAACTCGACTTCATCAACAACGCCGTGGACGCCACCACCAGCACCATCCAGTTGAAGGCGCGCTACGCCAACGACGACGTGCGGCTCACGCCGGGCCAGTTCGTGGAAGTGTCCTTGCCGACCACGCGCCTGACCAACGTGGTGACGATCCCGGTGGTGGCCCTGCAGAATTCGCCGCTGGGCAGCTTCGTTTTCGTCGCCAACGCGGACGACACGGTGGAACAGCGCATGGTGACCGCGGGGCCCACCACGGGTTCGCAGATCGTCATCGAGAAAGGGCTCTCGGGCAACGAGACCGTGGTGACGGACGGCCAACTGCTGCTCGTGGATGGCGCGCGCGTGCACGTCGTGACCGGCAACGGCTGAGCCGCGTCCCTCCATGAATCTGCCCGCCCTCTGCATCCAACGCCCGGTGATGACCACGCTGCTGATGGTGGCGTTGCTGGTGTTCGGCATCGCCGCCTATCCGAAGCTGCCGGTCAACGAGCTGCCCAACGTCGATTTCCCCACCATCACGGTGAACGCGAGCCTGCCCGGCGCCGCACCGGAAACCATGGCGACCGCCGTGGCTACGCCGCTGGAGAACCAGCTCTCCACCATCGCCGGCATCCAGTCGATGACGTCGACCAGCGCGCTGGGTTCCACCTCGATCACGCTGACGTTCGAGCTCGATCGCAACATCGATGGCGCCGCGCAGGACGTGCAGGCCGCCATTTCCTCGGCGCAGCGCCAGCTGCCCACCAACATGCCCACGCCGCCGACCTTCCGCAAGGTGAATCCGGCGGATGCGGCCATCCTCTACCTCACCTTGCGTTCGCGCACGCAGCCGCTGTCGGTGGTGGACGACTATGCGGAAACGCAGCTGGCGCAGCGCCTGTCGATGATCGACGGCGTGGCCCAGGTGAACGTGTACGGCTCGCAGAAATACGCCGTGCGCATCAGCGTGGATCCGCAGAAGCTGGCCGCCAGCGGCATCGGCATCGATACCGTGCAAAGCGCCGTGTCGGCCGCCAACGTCAACCTTGCCACCGGCTCGCTCAACGGCCATCGCCAACTGCTGCAGATCCGTTCGGACGGCCAGTTGCAGCGCGCGAACCTGTACAACAACATCATCGTCGCCTATCGCAACGGCGCGCCGGTGCGCCTGTCCGATCTCGGCAAGGCCGAGGACAGCGTGCAGAACGACCAGGTGGCGAGCTGGTACAACGGCGAGCGCGCCATCGTGCTGGCCATCCAGCGCCAGCCCGGTTCCAACACCGTCGCCACCATCGACCGCATCCGCGCCGTGCTCCCCACGTTCGAGGCTACCTTGCCGCCGTCGATCAAGCTGGCCGTGCTGTACGACCGCTCCGTATCCATCCGCGAATCGGTGAACGACGTGCAGTTCACCCTGATGCTCGCGGGCGTGCTGGTGGTGCTGGTGATCTACCTGTTCCTCGGCAACGCATCCGCCACGCTGATCCCGGCGCTGGCCTTGCCGGTATCCATCGTGGGCACGTTCGGCGCGATGTTCGCGCTGGGCTACAGCCTGGATAATCTTTCGCTGCTGGCCCTGACCCTGGTGGTCGGCTTCGTGGTGGACGACGCCATCGTGATGCTCGAGAACATCGTGCGCCATGTCGAGGACGGCATGGATCCGTACGAGGCATCGATGAAGGGCGCCAGCGAGATCGGCTTCACCATCTTCTCCATGACGCTGTCGCTGGTGGCGGTGTTCCTGCCGGTGATGTTCATGGGCGGCATCGTGGGGCGCCTGTTCCACGAGTTCGCGGTGACGCTGAGCGTGGCGATCCTGATCTCGGGCTTCGTCTCGATCACGCTGACGCCGATGCTGTGCAGCCGCTTCCTCAAGCATGCGGAGCACGAGAAGAAGGCGCGCATCGTGCGGTGGTTCGACGCCGGCTTCGAGCGCGTGCGGCGCGGTTACGTCAACACGCTGACCTGGGCTGTGCATCACCCCCGCAGCATTCTCGGGCTGTTCGCGGCCAGCCTGCTGGCGACGGCGCTGCTGTTCGTGGTGGTCGACAAGGACTTCATCCCGGCCGGCGATTCGGGCCAGCTCAACGTCAACGTCGAAGGCCCGGACGACACCTCGGTCACCGGCATGATGCAGCGCCAGCAGCAACTGGCGAAGATCGTGGCCGACGACCCGAACATCGCCAGCTACATGTCGTCGGTGGGCAGCGGCGGCGCGCGCACCACCACCAACAACGGCTCGTTGTCGCTCACCCTGAAGCCTGCGGACCAGCGGCCACTCGACGTCAACGGCATCATCCAGGAGCTGCGCGCGAAGTTCGCCGCGGTGCCGGGCGTCCGTGCCTACATACAGAACCCGCCGTCGATCCAGGTGGGCGGACGGCAGTCGAAGGCGCAGTACCAGTACACGCTGCAGTCGATCGATACGGCCGCGCTGTACGACTGGTCGGGCAAGGTCATCGCCGCGTTCGCCAAGCTGCCCGGCTTCCAGGACGTCACCAGCGACCTGGATCTCAATGGGCCGTCCATCGTCGTCAACGTGGACCGCGACAAGCTCGGCACGCTGGGCCTCACCATGGACCAGGTGCAGACGGCGCTGGGCTCGGCCTTCGGCGCCAGCCAGATCTCCACCATCTACGGCTCGGCATCGCAGTACTGGGTGATCCTGCAGGTCTATTACGCCCTGCAGAACGATCCGGAGGTGCTGTCGCAGCTCTACGTCACCTCGAGCAACGGCACGCTGGTGCCGCTCAACGCGGTGGCGAGCTTCGAGCGCAAGCCGCAGGCGCTGACGGTGAATCACCAGGGACAGATCCCGGCGGTCACGGTGTCGTTCAATCTCGCGCCGGGCGTGAGCCTCAGCGAAGCGGTGGCGAGCATCGAGGGCGCGATGAAGCAGATGAACCTGCCGCCGTCGATCACCGGCAGCGTGCAGGGCACGGCGCAGGCCTTCCAGGATTCCATGCAGGGCATGGGCCTGCTGCTGGTGCTGGCGGTGTTCGTGATCTACCTGGTGCTGGGCATTCTGTACGAGAGCTTCATCCACCCGCTGACGATTCTCTCGGGCCTGCCATCGGCCGGCGTGGGCGCGCTGCTCACGCTGATGATCTTCCGCGCGCCGCTGGACCTGTTCTCCTTCGTCGGCATCGTGATGCTGATCGGCATCGTGAAGAAGAACGCGATCATGATGATCGACTTCGCATTGGAGAAGCAGCGCAACGAAGGCACAGACCCCGCGCTGGCCATTGTCGAGGCCTGCCATGTGCGTTTCCGCCCGATCATGATGACCACCATGGCCGCCTTCGCCGGCACCTTGCCGATTGCGCTGGGGCTGGGCGCGGGCGCGGAGACGCGCCGTCCGCTCGGCCTCGCCGTGGTCGGTGGCCTGCTGGTGTCGCAGGTGCTCACGCTGTACCTGACGCCGGTGATCTATCTGTACCTGGATAGGCTGCATGCGCGTTTCTCGCGCAAGCGCCAGGTGGCCGAGGCGCAAGCGGCCCATTGATGGGCTTGCGACGGCACTGCGGTGCTACACAAAAAAGGGCGGCCCATGGCCGCCCTTTTTTGTGGCGAAGCGGAAGGATCACTCCTCCGCGCCATCGTCCTTGAACGCACCCGGCTTGGAGCCGAAGTCGCCGTCCGCCTGCGCGGCCATGTACGAGAACGCCGCATACACCGCCACGTTCTGCGCCAGTTCCTTCGGGTCGATCTTGTCGAGCGTGTCGTTGGCGGTGTGGTGGTAGTCGAAGTAGTCGGTACCGTCCTGCACCAGGGTGAGCGCGGCCATGCCCTTGCCGTGCATCTGCGACAGGTCGGAGCCGCCGCCGCCGGGCTTCTTGGCGTCGTAGTCCACGCCGATGGGGGCGAGCACCTTGGCGATCTGATCCATGGCGCCGCGCGCTTCGGGCTTCACGCTGGCGGTCATCAGCCAGATCTTGCGTGCGCCGAAATCGGACTCGGTGCCCAGCTGGAACTTCGACACCTCCGACGCGTGCTTGTCGGCGTAGGCGCGGCCGCCCCACAGGCCCATCTCCTCGTTGGCGAAGGCGATGACGCGGATGGTGCGGTCCGGGCGCTGCGGCATGTCGTGGATCAGCTTGCCCGCCGCCATGGCGATGGCCACGCCGGCGCCGTCGTCGATGGCGCCCGTGCCCGGATCCCACGAATCCAGATGGCCGCCGATGGCGACGACCTGTTCCGGGTGCTTCCTGCCGGTGACTTCGCCGATCACATTGGCGCCGGTGTAGGTGCCGTTGAAGCCGCAGTCGAGGTCGAGCTTGACGGTGACCGGCTTGCCGTAGCCCAGCACGCGATCGAGCTGGTCGGCATCGGGGTTGGAAAGCGCGGCGGCGGGAATGGCTTCCTTGGGATCCTTGAAGCCGGTGACGCCGGTGTGCGGCGTGCGGCTGTTGGCATCGGTGCCGGCGGAGCGCAGCAGGAAGCCGGCGGCGCCCATCTTGGCGGCGATCACCGGGCCGCCGACGCGTACGCCTGAACCGATGGCGTAGTCATGGCCGTCCTTGTGGCGCTGCATGCGCGCGTCCACGTAGACGATCTTGCCCTTCACGCTCGCCGGATCGGCCTTCTTCAGCGCGTCGAGGCTGTCGAAGCGCACGACTTCAGCGGTGAGGCCGCCCTTGGGCGTGCCGGCGGAATAGCCCAGCGCGATCAGGTCCAGCGGCTGCGGAAAGGGGCCCACGATTTCCGCGTGCTCGCTGCGGCGCTCCCACAGCGGATAGGTCACCTGCTCGGTATAGACCTTGTCGAAGCCCAGCGCCTTGAACTTGGCGATGGCCCATTCGCGGCCGCGTGCGTCGGCCGGGCTGCCCGCCAGGCGCGGGCCCACTTCGGTGGTGAGCGAGGTGACGACGTCGTACGCCGTGTTGTCGTTCATCGCCTTGTCACGCAGCTGTTTGGCCGTCTTTACGGCTGCGGCGGGGATGGTGGTCTGGGTGGCTGCGTTCGCCGTGCCGATGGCGAGCATCAGGCTGGCGGAGAGCAGGGTAAGCGGCAGTCGGCGCATTGGGACAATCCTTGGGCGGAAACGTCGATTATGGCCCGCGCCCATGTGGCCGCTTAGGCCAGAAGTCATGGTGCGGGGAACGCACATGCGGCTAAAACGAAAAAGGCGCCCGCAGGCGCCTTTCGCGCAAGGTTCCCCGTCGCTTACTTCGGGTTCTGTGACTTCAGCAGGTCGCGGATCTCGGTGAGCAACACCACGTCCGCCGGCGGAGGGGCCGGTGCGGCCTCCTCCTTGCGGCTGAGCTTGTTGATCGCCTTGACCACCAGGAAGATCGCGAAGGCAATGATGAGGAACTGGATCAGGGTATTGATGAAGGTGCCATAGCCAATAGCCACTTCCGCGATTTTGTGCGCCGGATCGGTATTGTCGGCCGGCTTGAGCACCCACTTCATCTGCGAGAAGTCGATGCCGCCGGTGAGCATGCCGATGGGCGGCATGATGATCTGGTCGACCAGCGACGTGACGATCTTGCCGAAGGCGCCGCCAATGACCACGCCGACCGCGAGGTCGATCACGTTGCCGCGCATGGCGAATTCTTTGAACTCTTTGAGCATGCTCATGCTTTTCTCTCCCTGGGCCCGGATGGCGCTGGAACTCTAACGCAGCAGACCATGGACGCGACAGGCATTCGCGTCCACAGGTTCAGGCAACCTTGCCTTCGAGCACGGCGACGCCGGCCAGCTCGGCGCGGAAACGGTCGCCGCGCTGCAGGGCCGATACCCCCGCCGGCGTGCCGGTAAAGATCAGGTCGCCAGCCTTCAGCTCAAACAGAGTGGACAGGATGGCGATGATCTCGTTCACGCCATGCACCATGTCGCCGAGCCGGCCGTGCTGGCGTTGCTGGCCGTTGATTTCCAGCGTCAGCGCGGTGTCCGCGCCCAGCGTCACCTCGCCGGCCGGCCGCAGGGCGGACACCGGCGCCGAGTGGTCGAAGCCCTTGGCCACGTCCCACGGGTGGCTCTTGGCCTTGGCGATGGCCTGCAGGTCGCGGCGGGTCAGGTCCAGGCCCACGCCGTAGCCCCAGATGCGCTTGGCAGCTTCCTCGGCGGACAGGTCGTGCCCGCCGCCGCCCAGCGCCACCACCATCTCCACCTCGTGGTGCAGGTCCTGCGTGGCTTGCGGGTAGATGACGTCGGCGCCGTCGGTGACCACCGCATCGGCGGGCTTGGTGAAGAACAGCGGGGTATCCTTGTCCACCGTGGCGCCCATTTCGCGGGCGTGCTCGGCGTAGTTGCGGCCGATGCAGAAGATGCGGCGCACGGGAAAGCGCTGTTCGCTGCCGATGATGGGCAGGCTCGGAATCGCGGGGGGCGTGATGGCGTATGACATGGGGCGGAAGGGTACCATCCCGTGCCGTACGCGCCAGTCTGTTGTCATGTCAGCTTTTTTCGGGGACGGCTTGCGAGTACAACCGGCCCGGCTTTCGGCCCGCGGCATCGGTGGCGTGACATCTGTCACCGCGTTTGACTGATGAGGGCCTCTGGAGGCGGCGCGGCCGCTCCAGCATCGTGTGCACATAGATGAGGAACCGGCGGGGACCGGCAGGGAGAGCGTGTGGCGAATGCGGATCTGTTGAAGGAACTGCGCATCGAGAAACATTTGCGCGAAGAGCATGGCCAGAGCCCGGGGCGCTGGCCGTGGATCCTCGGCGGCGTGGTGCTCGTGCTGGCGGTCGCCGGGCTGGTGGCCTGGCTGGTGATGGGCCATCGCGCCATCGAGGTGCAGACCGCGCAGGCGCAATCGCCGGTGGCCAATGCCGCGGCCGGCGCTGTGCTGCAGGCCACGGGCTATGTCACCGCGCGGCGGCAGGCCACGGTATCCGCGCAGATCACCGGCACGCTCACCGAGGTGCTGATCGAGGAAGGCGATCACGTGAAGCAGGGCCAGGTGGTGGCGCGGCTCGACGACTCGCAGTACAAGGCGGCGCTGGAAGCCGCGCGCACGGCGGCGGCGGCGGCGCACGCGCTGGTGGCACAGTTCCAGGCCCAGCTTGCGCAGAACGAGCGCGACGCGGCGCGCAACGAGCAGCTCGCCACGCGCGGCCTGGTCGCCAAGCAGATCGCCGAACAATCGCGCACATTGGTCGATAGCACGCGCGCCCAGCTGATCTCGCAGCAACGCAACGCAGCGTCGGCGGACTCCCAGGTGGTCGAGGCCAAGGTCAATTTCGATTACTGCGTAATCCGCGCGCCATTCGACGGCGTGATCACCACCAAGGACGCCCAGGTCGGCGAAATCGTTTCGCCGTTCTCCGCGGGCGGCGGTTTCACCCGCACCGGCATCGGCACCGTGGTCGACATGGATTCGCTGGAAGTGGACGTGGACGTCAACGAGGCCTACATCGGCCGCGTCAACCCGAGCATGCCCGCCGAGGCGGTGCTGGACGCCTATCCCGACTGGAAGATTCCCGCCCACGTCATCGCCATTGTGCCTGCCGCCGACCGCGGCAAGGCGACCGTGAAGGTACGCGTGGCGATGGAGAAGAAGGATGCGCGCATCGTGCCCGACATGGGCGTGCGCGTGTCGTTCCTGGAACAGAAGCAGGACGAGCCCCAGGCGCAGGCGCCGCAAGGCGCGCTGGTGCCGACGGCGGCCATCGCCCAGCGCGACGGCCACGGCGTGGTGTTCATCGTCCGCGGCGACACCGTGCAGCAGCGCGGCGTGCCAGGCACGGCATCGAAAATCGGCGACCAGAGCCTGCTGCCGACAGGCGTGGACGTGGGCGACACCGTGGTGGTGTCGCCACCGGCGGAACTGAAGGACGGCGACCGCATCAAGAGCGCAGCCAAACCTGCGCAGTGATCGGTAGCAGCGCGTGATCGGGAGCATCGCCACCGGCGATGCCTGGCAATTCGCATCGGGAGCTACAGCCATGGGCACGTTGATCGAAACCCGCGACCTTTCCAAGGTGTACGAACGCGGCAAGCAGAAAGTGGAAGTGCTGCACCACATCAACCTGGACATCGCCGAAGGCGACTTCCTCGCGCTGATGGGTCCGTCCGGTTCGGGCAAGACCACCTTGCTCAATCTCATCGGTGGCCTCGATACGCCGACCGGCGGCAGCATCACCGTCGCCGGCCAGCGCCTGGATCAGCTCAGCGGCGGGCAGCTCGCCAAGTGGCGCGCCGCGCACGTGGGCTTCGTGTTCCAGTTCTACAACCTGATGCCGATGCTCTCCGCGCAGCGCAACGTGGAACTGCCGCTGCTGCTCACCAAGCTGTCCGCCGCGCAGCGTCGCAAGAACGCATCCATCGCGCTGCAACTGGTGGGCCTGGGCGAGCGCGCCTCGCACAAGCCCAGCGAACTCTCCGGCGGCCAGCAGCAGCGCGTGGCGATCGCGCGCGCCATCGTGTCCGACCCGACCTTGCTGGTGTGCGACGAACCCACCGGCGACCTGGATCGCCAGTCCGCCGAGGAAGTGCTCGGCCTGCTGCGCGTGCTCAACCGCGAACACGGCAAGACCATCGTGATGGTCACGCACGATCCCAAGGCCGCCGAGTACGCCAACCACACGCTTCATCTGGACAAGGGCACGCTGGTCGAACAGGCCGTGGCGTGAGGATGCGACGATGAAATATCTCCATCTCATCTGGGCGGCGCTGTTCCGGCGCAAGACCCGCACGATACTCACGCTGGTATCGATCATTGCCGCGTTCCTGCTGTTCGGCATGCTCGATGCGGTGCGTACCTCGTTCAACCAGGCAGGCCAGAGCGCCAATGGCGCGCAGCGCCTGCAGACGGGCTCCAAGCTGTCATTCATCCAGACCTTGCCGCAATCGCTGGAACAGCAGATTGCGCAGGTGCCGGGCGTGAAGATGGTGACCTACGCCAACTGGTTCGGCGGCGCCTACCAGGATCCGCACAACCAGGTCTTCAGCTTCGCGGTGGAACCCAACTACATCGACCTGTATCCCGAGATCGAGGTGAACCCGGCCGAGCGCAAGGCATTTGACGACACGCGCACCGGCGTGCTCGTCGGCGAGGCGCTGGCGAAGCGGTTCAACTGGAAGGTGGGCGACAAGATTCCGCTGCAGTCCACCATCTTCCCGAATCGCCAGGGCAGCAAGAACTGGACGTTCGACATCGTGGGCATCCTGCATTCCAAGGACAAGAAGTCCGGCGGCTTCTACGACCAGATGCTGCTGCTGCACTGGAAGTACTTCGACGAAACCACGCCGTTCAATCGCGGGCAGGTGGGTTGGTACGTCACGCGCGTGAGCGACGTGAACCAGGCTGACCGCGTGGCCAAGGCCATCGATGCGATTTCCGCGAACTCAGACCACGAAACGCGCACGCAGACCGAACAGGCCGCCACCGCGAACTGGATGAAGCAGCTGGCGGATATCGGCCTGATCGTGGGCTCGATCATGGGCGCCGTGTTCTTCACCCTGCTGCTGCTCTCGGGCAACACCATGATGCAGGCGGTGCGCGAGCGCACCAGCGAGCTGGCGGTGCTCAAGACGATCGGCTTCTCCAACCACGCGGTGCTCGGCATCGTGTTGGCGGAATCCGTGCTGTTGCTCTTGCTCGGCGGCGTGATCGGCCTGGCGATTGCATCGCTGATCATTCCGGCGATCAGCGCCGGCAGCGGCGGCATGCTCAACCTGCCGGTGGTCGGCGCCAGCAGCTGGATCCTTGGCGTGGTGCTGATGATAGCCATCGGCCTGCTGGTGGGCGCGTTGCCGGCCATACGGGCGATGCGCTTGAACATCGTCGACGCGCTCGCGGGCCGCTGAGGAGAGCGACATGAATAATTTCCTGATCAATCTCGGTCTGCTCGTTCTTGTGGTCGCGGCGATTGCCTTCTGGATTGCCTTGCCATGGCAGGGCGCCATCGTGCTGGTCCTGCTGTTCGCGCTGTGGATGGCGTTCACGCGCTCTGGTCGGCGCGCCGCGTCGGTGGCGAGCGTCGGCATCAGCACGCTGGGCCAGCGCGTGGGTTCGTCGGCCGTCATCGTGATCGGCATCGCCGGCGTGGTGGGCGTGCTGGTGGCGCTGCTGGCCATGGGCGAGGGTTACGGCGAAACGCTGCGCAAGACCGGCAGCGCCGACACCGCCATCGTGATGCGCGGCTCGTCTGCCGCCGAAGTGATGTCCGTGCTCGACCACGACAGCGTCACGCTGATTCCGCAGGCCACCGGCATCGCCAAGGATGCCAAGGGCCAGCCCATCGCCTCGCCCGAAATCGTCGTGGCGGCCAATCTTCCGCTCAAGGGTGGCACGGCGGACGACGAAGGCAGCGTGCAGTTGCGTGGTGTCGGCGAGCAGGCCTGGGCCGTGCGTCCCAACGTGAAGATCATCGAGGGCCGCAACTTCCAGCCCGGCATGCGCGAGCTGATCGTGGGCAAGGGCGCGGCCAAGCAGTTCGACGGGCTCGCGCCCGGCCGCACGATCAAGCTGGGCAACCAGCAGTGGACGGTGGTCGGCGTATTCGCCTCGGGCGATGCGATGGACTCCGAAGTGTGGGGCGACGCCAGCGTGGTGGCCGATACCTATCGGCGTGGCAGCAGCCGCGCGTCGGTCATGGTGCGGCTCACCGATCCCAAGGCGTACGACGCCTTCAAGAAGGAGCTGGAAGACAACCCGCAGCTCAAGGTCGATGTCAGCACCACGCTGGACTACTTCAGCAAGCAATCGGAAGGCATGACCAAGGTCATCCGCGTGATGGGCATTTCGGTGGGCCTGATCATGGCGATCGGCGCGATGTTCGGCGCGCTCAACACCATGTTCGCCGCCGTCGCCTCGCGTGCGCGGGAGATCGCCACGCTGCGTGCCATTGGCTTCCGCGGGTTCCCCGTGGTCGTGGCGGTGATGCTGGAAACCATGCTGCTCGCACTGATCGGCGGCGTGCTCGGCGGCCTGCTCGCGTGGCTGATCTTCAACGGCTACAGCGCCTCGACACTGGCGGCTGGCACGGTAGGCAAGCTGAGCTTCGAGCTGCGCGTGTCGCCGGAACTGCTGTGGACGGGCCTGAAGTGGGCGTTGGCCATCGGCTTTATCGGCGGCCTCTACCCGGCCGTGCGTGCGGCACGCCTGCCGGTGACGACGGCATTGCGCGAGCTTTGATCGTCGCGTGAGGCAAACAAGAGGGCGCAGCGAAGGCTGCGCCCTTTTCATTGGCTACGGCATGACGGGCGGCACGTACGTCAGCGTCAGGCCCAGCACCCACAGCAAGCCCAGCACCAGCGGCACGTGCACCACCAGCTGCATGAAGGTGAAGCCCACCACGTCGCGCGCCTTCAGTCCCAGCACGCCGAGCAGTGGCAGCATCCAGAACGGATTGACCAGGTTGGGCAGGGCTTCCGCGGCGTTGTACACCTGCACCGCCCAGCCCAGGTGCACATGCAGGTCGTTCGCCGCCTGCATCACATAAGGCGCTTCCACCAGCCACTTGCCACCACCCGAAGGCACGAAGAAGCCGAGCACGGACGAATAGACGCCCATCACCAGCGGGAATGTATCCGTGGTGGCGATGTGCACGAACAAGCCCGACAGGCGATGCGACAGCGTCACATCGCCCACGCCGGGCGCATGCGTGAGCAAGGCGGCAATGCCGCCATACAACGGAAACTGGATCAGCACGCCCGCCGTGCTGGGCACGGCCCGCGCCACGGCGTTGAGGAAACTGCGTGGCCGCCAGTGCAGCAGCAGACCCGCGGTGAGAAACAGGAAGTTGTAGGTATTGAGGTTGGCGATGGCCGTGACCACCGGCTTGTTGGCGAACTCGTAGCCCAACCAGCCGAGCCCGAGCAGGCCGATCAGCACCGAGAGCAGCGGGCTGTATTCCAGCCATTCGCCGGGACGTTGCCGCGGGGGCAGGGCAGGCGTCGAGGTATCGACGACGCCGAAATCATCCGCCGTGCGCGCGCTGCGATCCGACGGCGCAGTGAGCCAGCACACCAACAGCGACACCGCGATAAGCACGGCGGTCAACACCAGCGACTGCCACAGGAAAATCGTCTCGCTGAAAGGCAGCACGCCGGTGATGTTGATCAACCCCGGCGGCATGCTCTTGGGGTTGGCCTGCAACTGCGCCGCGGAAGACGACAACCCCATCGCCCATACCGCACCCAGGCCCAGGTAGGCGGCGGCGCCTGCAGCGCGGTAGTCCATGCGCAGATCGTCGCGACGCGCCAATGCACGCACGAGCAGCCCGCCGAACACCAGCGAGAAGCCCCACGACAACAGCGACGCCAGCATGCTGATCAAGCCCACATAGCAGATCGCGCCGCGACCCGTTTTCGGCGCGCGTGCCAGCCACTCGATGAAGCGTGCGACCACCGGCGCGGTGGCGACCACGTAGCCGCCGATCACCACGAAGGCCATCTGCATGGTGAAGGGGATCAGGCTCCAGAAACCGTCGCCGAACGCGTTCACGGTAACGCTGGGCGAGGCGCCGAAGGCCATCGCGGCGATGGCGACGACGATCACGCCCAGCGCGGCGAACACCCAGGCGTCGGGAAACCATTTCTCCGACCAAGCTGCACTGCGCAGCGCGGCGCGGGCCATCAGACCTTCGTTCGTCGCATTCATCGGCGTGTCCCCATGCGGATCGGGGCATGGTGGTCGCCCCGCCGCGTGCGAGGCAAGCCCACCAAGGTCGAAACGCGTCAGCGGCGCTGGCGCGCCAGCGTGATGGCGCCCACGCCCAACAGGATGATGGCCATGCCGATCAGGTCATACGGCCCCACGCTCTCGCCGGCGAGCAGCACGCCGAACAGCACGGCCACCGGCGGGTTCACGTAGGCGTAGCTGGTCGCCAGCGCCGGGCGCGCGTGCTTGAGCACGTATAGGAAGGCGCTGAACGCGATGATGGAGCCGAACACCGCCAGATACACCAATGCAACGGTGGCGCGCACGGTGGGGTGTTCCGGCAATCGCTCGCCGCTGGCGAAGCCCACGCCCAGCATGGCGACACTGGCGCAGAGCATTTGCGCGGCCGTGTTCATCGGTCCGGCAGGCATGTCCTGCCGGCGGCTCCAGGTCGCGCCGAAGGCCCAGCTCATGGCGGCCACCAGCAGTGCGATGGCCCCGATGCGCGAGCCGGAAAGGCCGCTGCCCAGGTTCAGCACGATCACGCCGACGAAACCAATCACCAGGCCCACGGTTTCGCGCCGCGACGGCCATTCACCGTAAAGGCCGGAGAACAGCGCGGCGAACAGCGGCATGCTGGCGACGGCGACCGCCGCGATGCCCGAGCTCACGCGTTCCTCGGCAAAACACACCAAGCCGTTGCCGAAGCCCAGCAGCAGGATGCCGGTGACGGCCGCATTGCGCCATTGGCGCGCCGTCGGCATGGCCACACCGCGCAGCCGCAGGAAGCCGAACAACGCCACGCCCGCGCCAAGAAAACGCAGGCCGGCGAGCAGGAACGGCGGGTAGCTTTCCAGCGCGTAGCGGATGCCCAGATAGGTCGAGCCCCAGATGATGTACAGCGCAAACAGGCCCAACGGCACCAGCACGCGGGCGTCGGCAAAGGGCGAAGTCGCCGCGGGCGCGGCGTTGGCGGTCGTCGTGTCGGTCATGGCAGGGTGCGCGGGGAGCATCGCGGGGCGGATGCCGCCTAGAGTTTACAGGCACAGCAACACTAATCCGGGCGAAGCCATGGCAGAAGCGAGGCTTCCGCAAGGTAGTCTTGAATACCGCTCAAGTCAGGCGGCCGAGCGCTTTCGCTGCGGTTCGTCGCGGTGCTGCTCGCTGGCCAGCAGTTCGCGCTTGCGCTCCACGCCCCAGCGCCAACCGCCCAGCGAGCCGTCTTCGCGCACGATGCGATGGCACGGCACGATGAGGGCCAGCCGATTGTTGCCGCAGGCGTTGCCAATGGCCCGCGCCGCTCTGGGCATGCCCAATTCCGCGGCCAGTTCGCCGTAGCTCTTGGTGGTGCCGGCGGGGATGCGCGTCAACGCGTTCCATACGCGCCACTGGAAGGCGGTGGCGGCGACATCGAGCGGTGGCAGCTCCGGCGCGGCGGCGTGGCTCCAGCCCAGTTCGCTGGCGATGCGGGCAATCACCGCATCCAGCCATTCCTCGCGGCCGGCGTCCACGCGTTCCAGCGAGGCCTTGGGAAATTCGTTCGCCAGCCGCTCTGTAAGCTCCGCATCCGTATCGCCCAGCGTCACCGAGCAGATGCCGCGCGATGTCGTGGCCACCAGCAGGCGGCCCAGCGGGGTGGCGGTGGTGGTGTAGCGGATATCCGCGCCGGCACCGCCGGCCCGATAACTGGCGGGCGTCATGCCGAGCAGGCGGTCGCTGTGCTCGTAGACGCGGCTGCCGGAGCCGAAGCCGGCGTCGTACACCGCATCCGTCACCGCGGCGCCCTTGCGCAGGGCGTTCTTCAGCTGGCCGAAACGGCGGGCGCGGTGATACTCGGCCGGGCTCATGCCATAGCGGCGGCGAAAGGCGCGCTGCAGGTGGCTGGGGCTGAGGCTGGCGGCCTCGGCCAGTGCTTGCAGGGTCGGGGCTTCGTCCGCGCGTTCCAGCAGCTGGCGAACGTGTTCTAGCGTGGTTTCGTTGGCACGGGCGTTCATGATCGACATCCGGTGAACTGATGCGTCCAGCCTAGTGCCGCTGTCCTAGCGCAGCCATCCGGATCTTGCGCCGATAATTCTCAGCCGAGCAGGGGTCTCAGTAGCCCCCGAACCGCCAGGCTCAATGGGCGGCGTGGCGCGTCTGGCGCAGAACCACGAATTCGCCCTCGATCACCTCGGGCTTGTGGCTGTGGGCGCCCGCAGGCGACACAACGCCACGCTTGCGCGACCATTGGCGCAGGGCGAACACCAGGGCGCCGCCCACCAGCAAGACGCCGGCCACCACCAGGCCAAACACCATCAGCACGCCGACCACGGCCAGCCCGATCAGCAGGGACAGGGCGCGGACCAGCGGGTGGCGGGAACGACGCGGCATGGGCAGTGAAAAGCGCATGTGTTAAAAATCCGTGTGATAAAATCAACGACTTACATGCGTAACGATGGGGCCTTACGGCCAAAGAGGCAAGTGCCTATGGACACAGCAACTCCCGACCAGGCGCTTTGCCGGCTGGACGATATCCCCGACCACGGCGCGATTGCCGTCGACGCCATGCTGCGCGACGGCGAGGAAAGCGTCATCGTGCTGCGCCGCGATGACGCGGTGCACGCCTACCTCAATATCTGCCCTCACGCGGGCCGGCGACTGGATTGGGCGCCAGGCAAGTTCCTGGTGAAGGACAGCCTGCTGATCTGCGCCGCCCACGGGGCTTCGTTCCAGGACGCTGACGGACTGTGCGTTGGCGGCCCCTGCCGCGGCGAACATCTGCGCCGGGTGGGCGTGCGTGTGACGGATGGGGAAGTCTGGCTGGACGAGTGAGCGCGCCGGCTATGTCGGGTGCGCAGGCGGATCGCTGCTCTGCGCTCCGGCTGCTCAAGCGGCCCCACGGGCTTGGGGCATGGTGCAACGGGCGAAGATGTGCATCGCCGAACAGCCGACGGCATGAAGGGCGGTGGCGCACCCTTCATGCCGTCGGCTTGGCTCATGCAGCAAGCGCCATGACACGGCGCTTGCAACGGACGTGTCTCAGTGGTCGAGGTTATAGGCTGCGCTGGCGGCGTTGCTGAGCATGCCGGTCAACGGCAGCAGCTGGGAAAGGAAGCGATTCCAACGCGTCACGCTCGCCGGCCCGACAAAGATCACATCGCCGGCCTTCACCTTGAACTGGCCGGCCAGCACAAACGCGCTCGGCGACTGCGCATCCAGCTGATACACCTTGCCCTTGGCCTTCTCCAGATCCTCGACGCCACGGATGACGTAGACCGCCTTGCCCTTCGACGTCGACGGATTGAGGCCGCCGGCGCGGCCGAGCGCCTGGGAAAGCGAGAGATCCGTGGTCTTGAAGGTGATCGCCATCGGGCGATTCACCTCGCCGATCACATACACCTCGTGGCGATCGTTGTAAGGCAGGAACAGGCGATCGCCCGCCTTGAGGTAGACGTCCGGCATCATCGAACGACCGGTGTTCAGCGCATCCAGGTCGACGTGGTAGTCGCGGCCATCGCGCGATAGCACCAGACCCGAAAGGTCGGCCTGCTCGGTATTGATGGAAGCAACGCCCAGCGCCTGCGCAAGCGTGGTGGGAATCGCCGTGACAGGCTGCGGATCGGACTTGACGAACGCGCCCTGCACCGTGATGCGCTGGCTGCCGTAGCCGATGACGTTCACGTCGACCTGCGGCTGCTCAACATACTTGGACAGCTTGTTGCTGATTGCCTTGCGCAGATCTTCGATGGTCATGCCGGCGACCTTCATTTCGCCGACATAGGGATAGAACAAGGTGCCATCGGAGCGGACCAGGCGGCCGTTGGCCAGCGTCTGCTGCTGCGACCCGGCGGGCGATGTCAGTTCGGGGTGATCCCACACCGTGATGTACAGCGTGTCGCCCGCGCCAATGCGGTAGGGCTCCGGCTTGTAAGCCAGCAGCGCCGGTGCGATGGCCATGGCCGCCGCGTTCGCTTTCTCCGCAGCCAGCTGCGATGGCGTAATGGGAACGATGTCGACGAGGCTGTTCTCGTTCGTTGCCGTTCCCGGCCGCGTGGACATGTGCTGGCCGGGTGCACACCCGGTCATCAGTGAAGCGGCGGCGATCAGTGCCGCGATGGTGCGAAGTTTCATGACTGCTGCGTCAGGTGGATCTTGCAGGTGATTGACGTGTTTATCGGGCGGTGGCGCTCGATGCATGCGTGCGCGACATGGCGCATCAGTAGCAACAACGAAGTGATGTATTGAGTTTCGATGCATCGTCATCCGTTCGGATGATCGTGATCAGATCGCAGGTAAACGCGTGCCTCAGCGATCTATTCGGACGTCCATGTGCTGCACATCTAACCACAGCGCGTTAGATGGAGACATGTCTCGTCCACGTTTTCAGATTCGTCCAGTCCATGACGCATTGGACGTTGCGTTACGCTTTTTCTGGTCTCGCTTACGCAGTGATTACGTGCATGTATTCACCGCGCGAGAAAGAAATTTCGTTCACGAGATGACGCCGCTTTCAAGGATTGAACAGCTCTCTGGCAAGCCATGCGCTCGCCGGTGCTTACGCAGCCCTATCTCGTCGATAAACAAAATTATGCGTGGCGGATAGGCGTTGCCTCACGGGCGCACATCTCCGCCTCGACGGCATGTATTTGCGTGGGTTCATCATTCCTGTGCTCAAGAAAATCCTTGTTGTATGCGTCGGAAACATCTGCCGAAGCCCCATGGCCGAGCATCTGTTCCGTCATCACATGTCGCACACGGGCGCTCGCTTCACGAGCGCAGGCATCGGTGCGCTCGTGGGCAAGCCCATGGATGAGATGGCGCTCAAGCTGCTGGCGGAGCATGGCATTGATGGCGCGGACCATCGTGCGCGCCAGCTTTCGGTATCCATGCTCCGCGAGGCTGATCTTGTCTTGACGATGGAGCGCGAGCACCTCAAGACATTGACGGGCATCGCTCCCGAGGCGAGCGGAAAGACGATGCTGCTCGATCGGTGGGTATCCGCCGCCGATATTCCCGATCCCTATCGGCAGAGTCGTGAGGCGTTCGAGCATGTATTCGGCATGATCGAGCAGGGCATGCGCAAATGGATGACTTACATGCAGCCTGTTCGGAACGTTGTCGCCACGGCGGCGACGCGCCCGCAGATGGGCGCCAGCGCCGCCCATTCCTGGTGAACCCATTTCAGTAAGGCAGCGCCGGGATCGATCATGTCATCCATACCAACGTATACGCCGCAGGACGACGAGATCGACCTGCGTGAGCTCCTGGGCACGCTTATCGACAACAAGTGGCTGCTCGGCATAGTCACGGCTATCTTCTTAGCGCTGGGTGTCGGCTATGCAATTCTCGGCACGCCGATCTATGAAGCCGATGCGCTGATACAGGTAGAGCAGAAAGTGCCGGATTTGCCAGGCCTGAGCGCGATCAGCCAGACGCTGGGCGCCTCTAGCTCCGAGGCTACCACCGAGATCGCATTGATCACATCGCGCTCGGTGATCGGCAAGGCCGTCGACGAACTTCATCTGCAGATCGAGGTCGCGCCATATCGATTGCCGATCTTTGGCGGATGGATTGCGCGGAACTTTGTTCCCGAGACAGAAGGTGCGCTGGCATCACCGCTGCTTGGCCTGAGTCGCTACGACTGGGGTGGGTCGAAGCTCGACATTTTCCAGATGTCCGTGCCCTTCGCGCTGGAAGAGCAAAAAATGGTGCTTGTCGCAGGCAGCGGCGGCAGCTACACGCTTCTTTATAGTGGCGACGTCATGTTGCATGGTCGTGTTGGCGAAGTCGCCAGCGGCCGGGGCATCACGATGCAAGTTCGCGAGCTTCGCGCGAACCCGGGTGCGCGCTTTGCCGTGAAGCATCACTCTGCGCTCGCCGTCATCAATCAGTTGCAGGATGAACTCAAGGCGACGGAGCAAGGGAAAGACTCGGGCATCATCCAGCTGGCCTACGACAACAAGGATCCCAACCTGGCGGCCTTGTTTCTTGATCGGGTCAGCAATGCCTACATCAAGCAAAACGTCGAGCGAAACTCGGCTGAAGCCGCCACTAGCCTCCAGTTCGTGCGTGACCAGCTTCCCCGAGTCCGCAAGGATCTGGACAACGCGCAGAGCGCACTCAATCTGTTCCAGACGAAGGCGCGATCCGTCGACATAAGCCTGCAGACCAAGGGCTTGCTTGATCAGGCGGTCGCCATCGAGAGCAGTATCCAGCAGCTTCGGCTGCAACAAGCCGACATGTAGCGCCGCTTCACGGGCGAGCACCCTGCGTACAAGGCCTTATTGTCCCAGATCGGGCAACTCCAGGCGCAAAAGGGCGACATCGACAAGCAGGTTGGCGATCTTCCCGACACGCAGCAGGAACTCCTGCGCCTCACTCGCGATGTCGAGGTGACCAACGCGACCTATACCAGCCTGCTCAACCAGGCGCAGCAGCTCGACATTGCCCGCGCCGGTACGGTGGGTAACGTGCGCGTCATCGACAAGGCAGCCGTGGATATCTCAAAGCCCGCCAAGCCGAAGAAGGTGCTTGCCGTCCTTGGTTCGACCTTCTTCGGTGGATTCCTGGCGGTGGCCTTTGTGCTGGTGCGCCAGATGCTCCACCGCGGCGTGGAAGATCCGTCCGTGATCGAAGAGCTCGGACTGTCTGTTTACGCTTCCATCCCAAGCAGCGCCGCGGAAAAGAAGAACTTCCGTCATGGTCGGCGCACGCGCCTGCCCGAAAAGCCTATGCTGCTCGCCAACGAGGCGCCGGTGGACCTGGCCATCGAGGCACTGCGCAGTCTCCGCACCAGCTTGCATTTTGCCCGGATCGAAGCGAAGAACAACGTGCTTATGATCACGGGTGTCAGCCCGGGCGCCGGAAAGACCTTTATTGCGTCGAATCTTGCCGCCGTGATCGCCAAGGGAGATCAACGTGTGCTGCTGATTGATGGCGACATGCGCAAGGGTGCATTGCACACCGTCATCGGTGGCTCTCCCGAACGGGGCCTGTCGGAGGTCATCTCTGGTCAGCTCTCACTGGAAGACGTGGTTCGGCCGGTGCAGAACGTCGATGGCTTGCACTTCATCGCGCGGGGAACCGTGCCGCCGAATCCGTCCGAGTTGCTCATGCATCGTCGCCTGGACGAACTGCTGGAAATCCTCCGCCCGCAGTACGATCTGCTGATCATCGACACGCCGCCCATCCTGGCGGTTACCGATGCGGCCGTCTTGGGTCGCCATGCTGGCATGAACTTTCTTGTCGTCCGTTTCGGGCTCAACCAGGTGCGCGAGGTTGCACTCGCCAAGCAGCGCTTCGATCAGAACGATGTGAAGATCAAGGGCGTCGTGTTCAACGCCGTCGAGCGCAGAAGTACCGGCTACTCGTCCTACGCCTATCACGAATACGGCAGTGATCCCGTTGAGGGCGGTCACTGATGTTCGGCCTGAACAGCGCTCGCCTGAAGATGTCGCGGCGCGGCCGATCGCGTGTGGTCACTCGCCCGGTTGGCGGCACCGCACGGCTTGCCGGGAGGCGATGATGTTATCGATTCCTGGCGGGGTGACGCTGAAAGGGGGGGAGCCCCTGCTTTTTTCGAAGCATGCCGCGTTACTAGACGTCATGCTTCGCATTGGCGACGTGGTGGTCATAGCGCTGTCCGCGCTTGCGATCTGCCGTCTTGAATTCGGCACGGCCAACCTGAGTACGGCCTACACGTCCGGGCTCATAGGCACGGTATTGCTGACGCTTGTGGTCTTTCCCGCGGCAGGTGTCTACCGCAGCTGGCGTGGCGAACGCCGCCTGTTGGAATCCGCCCGGCTCTGGATGGCATGGACCTGCGTCATGGTGCTTTTGCTCCTGATCGCCTGGGCGCTGAAGACGACCGATCACTATTCGCGCGTGGTGGCCGGCGCGTGGTTTGTGACGGCCGGCGTTCTGTTGACCATCGATCGCCTCGTGCTGCGCTGGGTGCTGGGACGCATACGCGCTCAAGGGCTGGACTCAAGACGCGTTCTCCTGATTGGTTGCACCCAGGCGGGTCAACGCATCGTGGCTGCTGCGCGTGGCAAGGCCTGGATGGGCCTGGATGTGCTTGGCTGCATCAGCACGCCTTACGATCAGGTAGAAATTCAGGGGGTGGCTGCGCTGGGTGATCTGTTCGGTCTTGCCGAAGTCATTTCGACGCATGGCCCGGATCAAATATGGATCGCGCTGCCCATGCGCGCAGAGGAAGTCATCCAGAAAATCCTGCGGATGACGATCGATACGCCCGTCACGATTCGGCTTGTGCCCGATTTCTTCGGCTACGAGCTCATCAATCATCATGCGGTTGCGGTCGCGGGCGTGCCGATCATCACCTTAAGGTCAAGCCGCGTCGAGGGCCATGCGGGTATCGCCAAGGCTATCGAAGACCGGCTTATCGCGGCCATCCTGCTTCTGCCGTTGGCACCGATCCTGGGGCTGATCGCGATCGGTGTGAAACTGAGTTCATCCGGCCCGGTCTTCTTCCGGCAGAAACGCCACGGACTGGGTGGAAGGGAATTTGAGATGCTCAAGTTCCGATCGATGCGTATGCATTCCGAAGCGTCGGGGAAAGTTACTCAGGCCACGCGCAACGATAGCCGCGTGACGCGCTTTGGCAAATTCCTTCGGGCAAGCAGTCTCGATGAGCTGCCGCAGCTCATCAATGTGCTGCGTGGCGACATGTCCATCGTCGGTCCGCGCCCCCACGCGGTTGAGCACAATCATCAATTCAGCGAGAAGCTCCGCGGCTACATGCAACGTCATGGAGTCAAGCCAGGCATGACGGGGTTGGCCCAGATCAAAGGTTTTCGCGGCGAAACCGATACGCTTGAGAAGATGGCGCGGCGTGTCGAGTACGACATCTCGTACATCAAGCATTGGTCCATCTGGCTGGACATCAAGATCATCCTGTACACGCCATACGTTTTACTGAGGCGAAGCAATGCCTATTGATCAGGCTGTTCGCCTTGCTGGCGCGCATGTGCGCTCCGTCTCTGAGCGCATGGCGCGGTCCGGTGCCATCGCTGCACCTATTGTTCGTGGCAGGTACGGGGCGGCGAAGATGATCTGCGTGCCCGGTCCTTTCGCCGTGATTTGAGCGCGCCGTCCATGTCCGATCCTAAGCAGCGCTCATTTGCGCACGGCATCGCCTGGAATCTTGCCGGTGCGGGTCTACCGCTGGCATTCGCGTTCTTCGCCATCCCGACTTTGCTGTCGGGCTACGGCAGTGCGCGCTTTGGTTTCCTTACTATCGTATGGTCGCTGATCGGCTACTTCAGCATTTTTGACTTCGGCATGGGTCGAGCGCTGACGAAGCTCGTTTCGGACCGCATCGGCGCAGGAAACACGGCGGATATTGGTGACATCGCGACTACCGCACTGAGGGTGATGCTGGTGCTGGGCGTCCTGGCAGCGTTGCTGATCGAGCTTTCCGCGCCATGGATCGTCGGGCTGCTTAAGATCGACGAGACGATGGTTGGCGAGGCGGTGGTTAGCCTGCGCATTCTCGCCATCAGTCTGCCCTTCGTCATCCTGTCGGCAGGCTTCATTGGTGTTCTTGAAGCGCATGGAAGATTTCAGTCGATCAATACCGTACGCCTGATCATGGGGCTGCTCAATTTTGCAGCGCCTCTAGTGGTGCTGCATTGGTCCCACCGTCTTGTTCCTGCAACGGTGTCGCTTGCCATCTCGCGTGTCATCACCACGGGTCTCTACTTCGCTATCGTCAGAGGCTTGAATTCGATCCGCGTTTCCCCTGGAAGCTTCCAGCGAGGCCATCTGCGCGAGTTGCTCGGATTCGGCGGCTGGATCACACTGAGCAACCTGATCAGCCCACTGATGGCGCAGCTCGACAAGCTCGTCGTGGGCGCCATGGTCTCTCTGTCGCTTTTGCCGTTCTATTCTGTTCCTTCGGACCTGGTGAACCGCTTCAGTTTCGCCCCGGTCGCGATGGTTGGTGTGTTCTTTCCCGCCTTTACCGCGACTTGGGCGTCCGGTAGACGTGACCTCTTGCCACACATGTACGCCGACGCTGGTGATGCCATGTGTGCGGCCCTGTTCCCCGCAGCCTTGTGTTTGTATGTCTTCGCGCCAGAGGGTCTGTCTCTCTGGATGGGGCATGATTTCTCAACGCAGGCGGCACCACTGCTTCGCTGGCTTGCTATCGGCTTGCTCGTCAACGGCCTTGCACGGATTCCCCACGCGCTTCTTCAGGCCATGGGGCGACCCGCAACGACCGCGAAGCTTCACCTATCCGAACTCCCGATTTATGCGTTCGGCCTTTGGCTGCTGTTGTCCAACTTCGGTGTGCTCGGCGCGGCCATAGCTTGGACGGGGCGCATGATCCTGGACCTTTTGCTGCTTGTGTTCTGTACCAACGCGGCCATTCCTGCGCTGGCTGGGAAGTCAGCGGCGCTAGTTGCGCGTGTCGGCGCGGGTGCTGCCGTGATGCTGGGCGTATCCGAACTGAGTCCACTTCCTCTCAAGGTGACCGCATGTATTGCGCTCTCATTGGTCAGCCTTGGCTACGTCCTGCGCGCCTTGAACCGTATTCGACGCCATGACTGACACCGACGCGCTTCGCCGCCTTGCTGCGGCCACCACCTTGGTAACCGTAACCTATGCCGATCGCATTCACTTCCTCGGCGAGTTGCTGCGGCGCGCTTTCGATCAGGAAGGCATGGAACGTGCCGTCATCGTCAGTAACGCGTCGCGTTCAAATCTCGCCTTGCTCGAAGAGAAATGGGGAAGCCGCGTTCAGATTATCCGGCTAACCGAGAATACGGGTTCGGCCAATGGCTATGCGGTAGGCATCCAGGCCGCTCTGGATGGCGGCGCCCATTACCTGTGGCTGATGGATGACGACAACGCGCCCAAGCAAGGGGCGCTCGCGGTGCTTCACGAACAATTGGAAAGGAATTCGGCGAAATTAGGTGCTTCTCATGCCGCAGTGCTCGGGTTCCGAAGGGATCATCAGGCGGATATCGCTGCAGGCGTACCCATGGCGATGGCCATTCCGCCAAGATCAAGTTTTTTGGGCTTTCATTATCGACAAATACCGTTCAAAGTTTGGCGTCGGATTTGCCTTTGGCCCTATGCAACAAAGGGACTTCCGGAGCGCGTGGCGCTCCCTTATGGACCCTACGGCGGTCTACTTGCTGCACGCCAGCTCTTTGAGAACATCGGTTTGCCCAAGCGCGAGTTCGTACTTTACGCGGATGACACCGAGTATACGTACCGGATTACTGCCAGTGGCGGCGCAGTCGAATTGATATGCCCTGCCGAGCTTGATGATCTGGAGGGATCGTGGAACCTTAAGAGTCGCTATCGAAATTCCTTCCTGGGATGGTTAATGGGCGGATCTGATCTTCGCGCCTTTTATGGTGCGCGAAATCAGGTGTGGTTTGATCAGAATGTGTGGTTGACATCCAGATTTGAGTATCGACTCAATCAGGCTATCTATATCGGTTTGTTGTGCCTCATTTCTCTAAGGGTTGGGCGTGCACCCCGTTTGCGCTTATTGAGACGTGCCATCTCCTGCGGCCGTGCGTCGACACTAGGTGTCGATTCCAAGTTCACGCTCTCATGAAGAAGGCCTTGTCTATCCGGCCAGCTTGTTCTCAAGCGTTGGCTTGGAGCGGTTTTCGTTCAGAGATCCCTGGTGATGAGATGTGTGTGGGCCAACTCATCAGGTTGCTCATGGTCTTGCGCGTGGAGGGGAAAGGGTTCGGTTTTAAAGGTTCCAAAAGAATATGAAAATCCTGTTTTTGCATGCACTTGCCGATCCTGAAGCGGGCGGCGGCGCCGAGGTTACTGTGTGGACATTGATGCGGTCGATGAGGGAACTCGGACACGACTGCGTACTGGTTGCTGCGTCGGAGCAAGAGGGCCTGCACAGGGAGGTTCGCGATGGTATTACGGTCTATACGGCGAAGCTCAAGAATCTCTATCTTCCGAAGCATAATAAGCGCCAGCCGGTATCGAAGAAGCTTCTATGGCATGCAATTGACTCGTTCAATCCCTTCATGCAGGGGGCGCTGAAGCGCGTCGTTGAGGCCGAAAAACCAGACGTGGCGTCTGTCCATTGCCTTAATGGTTGGTCTGCCTTGGCCATGCGGACTCTAAGCAGAGCGAGTATTCCGATCGTCCAGGTTTTGCACGGCTATGAGTACATCTGCGTTAAATCCACCATGTTTAGTCGTGGATCGAACTGTGTGTCTCAGTGCCTGTCGTGCCGAATTTTTCGGCTTCCTCACCCGCGCCTGAGTAGGTGTGCCGATGCGGTCGTCGGCGTAAGTCGATTCACGCTGGAGCGCCACTTGGATAGCGGGTATTTCCGTGGCGTTGCTATCCAGAGAGTCATTCACAATGCTCGCGATCCATGGAAGCTGGGAGTCAACGGAGCGCTAGCACCGCGGCTGCAGACCAAGCCTCTTCGTATCGGCTATATCGGGAGGATCGATCCGAGCAAGGGTATTGATATGTTGCTTCACGCATTTGATGAGGCGGCGCTGGGGGACGTTGAGCTATGGATAGCGGGCAGCGGACAATCCGGTTATGAAAGTTCGCTGCGCAGCCGATGGGCATCTGAGCGAATTCGTTTCCTTGGAAGGACAGCGCCACGCGATTTTTATCCCAACGTGGATATCACGGTGGTGCCCTCCCTCTGGGAGGAGCCCCTGGGCATGGTGGTCGCGGAAGGAATGGCTTTCGGTAAACCCGTCATTGGAGCGCGTCGAGGTGGTATCAGCGAGATGATCGTTGATGGTGAAAGCGGATTCCTGTTCGATCCTGAGAGCCCTGTCGAGCTTATCGGTGCAATGCGCCGGCTGGTCAATGACGCCGGAATGCGGGCCCGCATGGGGGCAAGAGCGCTGACATCTGCAATCCCATATATGGACCCGGAAGGCTGGGCGAGCAAGTATGCAACCGTATACGCGGAAGTGGCGAGGAAGCATGGCCCGCCAGTGTCGCCGCGGGACGGGGAAATATTATGAGTGGCAGTGCACCGAAAGGGGGGCGTGCAACTTGGGAGCTAAGGGCGGCGACTGGGAGTGGGTGGTACTGGTGAATCCGGATATCGAGATTGAGTCTGTCGATTTCTTCGCTGACCTCATTTCACAGTGTGGCACTGTTCCGAGTTTTGGTTGTGCGGGCGTTGCGCAGCGTAATCCAGACGGCTCATATGAGCTGGTTGCGCGGCGCTTTCCTTCCATTCGCGCCATTCTTGGCAGGCGTATTCCGCTGCTTGGCCGAAGGCTTTTCAAGCGCGATGTGGATACCTACCTGAATGCCTATCCCAATAGATTAGACGTGAACGGCGCGCCGTTTTCCGTGGATTGGCTGCAGTCTTCCTTTCTTTTGATTCCAAGGGATTCGTGGCAGACATGCAACGGCCTGTCTGAGCGTTACTTCGTTTTCATGGCCGACACCGATTTTGGTTGGCGGTGTCGGGAGAAAAACCTGCAGTCGTGGTTTTTCCCTAATCTGGAGATTCGAGCGGATGGGGTCCGCTCCAGTCACGGCGGATTGCTAGACGTTTTCCGCAAGCGCACCTTACGTATCCATTTGAGGGATGCGTTCAAGTATTTCTTGACCGGTCTAGGCCGCTCGACTTCATCAAGAACGAACGCAACAGCCAGCGTTACTGCGTCCCATTGCGCAAAACCGCCGCTCAGGTGAGTACGCCGAGCGCGCGATGAGGGCGCTCACCGATACATCAGATTGATCGTCACCAACGTCAATACCAGCACGATGCCCGTCAGCGGCAAGCCCACGCGCAGGAAATCCTTTCCGCGGTAGCCGCCGGGGCCGGCGACCATCATCAGGGCGGGATGGCCGGAGCTGAGGAGGAAGGTGTTGGAGGAGGAGACGGCGACGATCAGGGCGTAGGCGGAGGGGTTGTTGCCGGTGGCGATGGCGACGCTGATGGCGATGGGCACCATCATCACGGTGGCGCCGACGTTGGACATCACCTGCGAGAACAGCAGCGTCAGGATGGCCAGCGCGAGTTGCAGGATCCAATGATTGGTGTGACCCAGGTGCTGCAGCACGACTTGGGCGAGCCACGCGGCGGCGCCGGTGGCGTCCATCGACCAGCCTAGCGGAATCAGGCAGGCGGTGACGAAGATGGTTTTCCAGTTGATGGCCTTGTACGCCTCGTCCATGTTCAGCACGCCGGTGAGCAGCATGCCGATGGCGCCGGTCATCATGGCCACGGACAGGTCGAGGTGGGTGAACAGGGCAAGGCACTTGGCGAGCAGGAAGAAACCCACGGCTTGCCAGATCTTGCCGGGGCGCTGCTCTTCCTTCGGGATGTCGGTAACCACGACGAGGTCGCGATCTTCGGTGGCGAGCACCAGGTCGCGCCAGCTCGAGTGCAGCACCAGTGTGTCGCCCGCGCGCAGGCTCACCGAGCGCACGTCGTCGCGATACACCTGGTCGCCACGGTTCACGGCCAGCACGGAGATGCCGTAACGCTTGCGCAGGCGCAAGTCGCCGACGGTCTGCTTGAGGAAGCGGGAACTCGGCGGGATCACGGCTTCGGAAATGCCGGCGCGGGACGGGTTGAACAGTTCGCCCAGCTGACGCATGCGCGAGGAGAGCTTGCATAGCTGGTTGTTGGCGAACTGGTTGAGCTGGTCGCGCGGGCCCAGCACGCCGAGCACGGAACCCACCCAGATCACATGGTCGGCTGGCGGCGCCATGCGCGCGTCGTTGCCGCTCTTGATCGCGAGGATCAGCGGCGCGCCATAGAGCTGTTCCACTTCGCCGATGCTCATGCCCACCAGCGGGCTTTCCGCCGTCACGGTGAGTTCGGCGGTTTCGCCGACGATGCCATAGGTGTCGGCGAAGTAGCTTTCTGTGCGGCCTGGCGTCACCTTGAGGCGTTCGTCCTCGCGCTCGGGCAGCAGCTTCTTGCCGAAGAAGTAGAAGAAGCCGACGCCCGCGAAGGCGAGCACGAGGCCGACCGGCGTGACGCTGAACAGGCCGAACTTCGGAATCGTGTGCGCGCCCGCCGGCAGGTTGGCGTTCGAGCTGGCCACCAGGTCGTTCAGCACGATCAGCGGGGAATTGGCGATCAGCGTGGTGTTGGTGGCGGTAAGTATGCAGAACGCCATCGGCAGCAGCAGCCGGGAGATCGGCACGCCGGTGCGGGCGGCGAGGCGGCTGGTCACCGGGATCATCAGCGCGGCCAGCGCCTGGCTGGGGATCACCGCACTGAACAGGCTGGTGACGAGGTTGATCACCACACCCAGGCGGGACTCCACGCCGCGCGCCATGCGCATCACGAAGCTGGCGGTCAGGGTGAGCACGCCGGCGCGGTCCAGTCCCGCGCCCATGATCATGATGGCGATGATGGCGATGACCGCGTTACCGGCGAAGCCGTTGAACACGCGGTCGGAGGGAATGAGCCCGGTGAGGCCGATCACGACCACCACCAGCAGGGCCACCATGTCGGCGCGGATCCACTCCAGCACCAGCATCAGCATGGTGAAGCCCACGAGCCCCAGCACCAGGATCATTTCAGGGGTGAGGGCGAGTCCCACTAGCGAGCGCCCCTTGGCTGGGCGTCTTGGCGACGGCTGGATGTGGGCAGTGGGAACTTCACGCTGCGACGACTCGTCCCTGTTTGAGACGTGAGTATAAGCGCGTGGTGCGGCGGTCTGGTGAACCTAGCCTGCAACGTGGGACGTGATCGTCTTCTTGCCTGCCTGTGCGTCACAGGGGTGACGGCGGCAAGGCTGCGAGGTCACACCTTGCGGTAGAGCAGATCCCACACCCCGTGCCCCAGCTTCAGCCCGCGGCGCTCGAAATGGGTCTCGATGCGCCATGCCGGTTTCTCGGCGTACTGGCCGGGTCCGATGTCGTTGCGCCAGTCCGGCGCGGCCTCCATCACCTCGAGCATGTGCTCGGCGTAGGGCTGCCAGTCGGTGGCCAGGTGCAGCAGGCCGTTCGGGGCCATGCGGGAGGCGAGCAGGGCGACGAACGCCGGCTGGACGATGCGGCGCTTGTTGTGGCGCTTCTTGTGCCAGGGGTCGGGAAACCAGATGCGCGCCTCGGCCAGCGTGCCGGGCGGGATTTCGTTCTCCAGCACTTCCACGGCGTCGTGCTTGTACAGGCGCACGTTGGTGGCATCGCGTGCGGCCAGCGCGTTCATCAGGCGGCCCACGCCGGGGCCATGGACTTCGACGCCGATGAAATCGCGTGCGAGGTCATGCTCGCTGGCCCACGCCAGCGCCTCGCCATTGCCGAAGCCGATCTCCAGCACCACCGGCGCGGCGCGGTGGAAGCGGGCGGCATAGTCCTGCGGCGCGGCGGTGTAGTCGATGCCGAAGCGTGCCCAGTGTTCGTCGAAGGCGCGCTGCTGGGCCGGCGTCATGCGGCCCTCGCGCAGCACGAAGCTGCGGATGCGGCGCATGAAGTGCGGGTGTTCGGCGTCGTCGTGTTCGCCGTCGTGGTGGATCGGGTCAGTCATGGATCAACCGATGGTGCCGTCGATCGGGCTGGATGCCGAGGCGAAGCGCTTGCGCGGAATGCGGCCGGCCTTGAAGGCGGCGCGGCCGGCCTGGATGGCGAGCTTCATCGCATGCGCCATCAGCACAGGATCCTTGGCGCCGGCGATGGCGGTGTTCATCAGCACGCCGTCGCAGCCCAGCTCCATTGCAATGGCGGCATCGGATGCGGTGCCCACGCCGGCATCGACGATGATCGGCACCTTGGCGTTCTCGATGATCTCCAGCAGGTTGTAGCGGTTCTGGATGCCCAGACCCGAGCCGATCGGTGCCGCCAGCGGCATCACGGCCACGCAGCCGATCTCTTCCAGGCGCTTGGCCAGGATCGGGTCGTCGCTGGTGTAGACCATCACGTCGAAACCGTCCGCCACCAGCGTTTCGGCGGCCTTGAGCGTTTCCACCACGTCGGGGAAAAGCGTGCGCTGGTCGCCGAGCACTTCCAGCTTCACCAGCTTGTGGCCGTCGAGCAGTTCGCGGGCGAGCTTGCAGGTGCGCACGGCATCCACCGCGTTGTAGCAGCCGGCGGTGTTCGGCAGCAGGGTGAATTCTTCCGGCGGCAGCGCGTCGAGCAGGTTGGGCTGGCCGGCGTCCTGGCCGATGTTCACGCGGCGGATGGCGACGGTGACGATCTCGGCGCCGGCCGCCTGGCTGGCGCGGCGGGTTTCGTCGAAGTCCTTGTACTTGCCCGTGCCGGTGAGCAGGCGGGAGCCGTAGCTCTTGCCGGCGATGATCAGCGGATCGGAGGAATCGAGCGTCTTGATGTTCATCGTGGGGTCTTCAGTCTGCGGCGGCGCGCGAGCGTCGCGTGAACACGGATGCCGGGGCGATCAGCCGCCGCCGATGGCATGGACGATTTCCACGCGGTCGCCCTCGGCCAGCGCGTGGCTGGCGTGCAGGCTGCGAGGAACGATTTCGTGGTTGACCTCCACGGCGACGCGGCGTTGGCCGTAACCGGCCTCTTCGAGCAATTGGGCGACGGTCGTGGCGGGTGCGCAGTCGCGCGGACTGCCATTGAGCGTGATGTGCATCGGGCCATTGTAGCCGCTGTAAGCGCCGGGGGCAGAAAAAGGCCCGGCATGGCCGGGCCTTTTCGGGCGGGAGGCCTTGCGGGGCCTCAGTTGTGCTGTTCGTCCTTGCGGGGCGGCGGAGGCGCGCGGTGTTCCTCGTGGCCCTGCGGGGGCTGACGTTGCTGCTGGGGCTGGGGCGGCTGGTAGCCGCCGCGCGGGGGCTCGTACCCGCGCTGCTGCGTCTCCTGGCGCTGCATGGCCTGGCGTTGCTGCATCTCCTGCCGTTGCTGCATGGCCTGGCGCTGTTGCATCTCCTGCTGTCGTTGCATGGCCTGGCGCTGCTGCATTTCCTGCTGTTGCTGCATGGCTTGGCGCTGCTGCATTTCCTGCTGTTGTTGCACGGCCCGGCGCTGCTGCATGTCCTGCTGCTGCATCGCCTGGCGCTGTTGCATCTCCTGTTGTTGCTGCACGGCTTGGCGTTGCTGCATGTCCTGCCGCTGCATCCGCTCCGCATTGTCCTGGTTCATCGGCTGGCGCGGGGCCTGTGGCGGTTGAGTCTGTTCGATGCGGGGAACATTGGGCAGCGTGCCCTGGAGCTGGACGCGCTGGCGGTCTTCGGCGGCGTTGGGGATATAGCTCACGCCGGGCCGGGCCTGATTGTTCTCGCCGCGCTGAGTCGGCGGCTGTGGCCCGTTCGGGCGGGCAAAGCGCGCCGAAGGCAGTTCGCCGGGCCGCATGGCGGCGGGTTCGTTGTCAAAACGCGGAGCGGGACGGTTCGCGGGGCCCTGCGCCTGCGCGGGCTGGTTGCCGCGCACCGGTTCGTTCGGTTGCGCGGCGAATGGCTGCTGACGGTTGGGGGCGGCTGTGCGCATGCCCGGGCCCGGCGCGCTGTTCAGCAGCCGCACGTTGGTCGGTGCCGCGGCGGCGGCGGCCATGCGCGGTGCGCCGGCCACGTTGGCGGGGCGGCCGGCGAAGCCAGCGGCGGGCGGTGTGCGCGCCACCACCTCGCGCTGGAAGCCGCCGGTCGGCAACTGGCGCGCCGTGGACGGGCGGGGTGGCGCAAAGCTGGTATGCACGGGGGCAAGGCCGCTGACGCCACGGGACATCACCGGCGCATTGGCGAACTGGCGAGGATCCACTGAGGCCATGTGCTGCCGGGCATTGCGGGCAGCGACGAAGTCCTGTGCGGACATGGCCCTGAACGCATGCGGCACGTCGCGGTTCATGTACCGCTCGTGGGGCATGTCGCGGCCGCTGCGGAAATAGTTGTAGTTGTTGTTGATGTTGTTGATCACCACGGTGCGGTTGTTGCGCACGTAGATGTTGGTGACGTTGACATTGGTGTAGTAGCCGCGGCTGGCGCGGTACCACGGGTTGTAGACCTCGCCCGGCCCCAGCGGGAACCAGCCCACTGGCCGGCCCGAACTCAGGGACACGCTGAAGCCCGCGCCGCCGACGAACGCGACCAGGGCCGGCGCGTAGACCGGGCGGACGCCGATCGGGCCCGGCACCCAGCACCAGCGTTCGCGGACATGGGCCCAGCGTCCATAGTGGTAAGGCGCGAAGCCCCAGGGCGCTGCGTCTACCCAGGTCCAGCCCCACGGGCCGACGTAAGACCAGTAGCCATTGCTGTAGGGCGACCAGTCGGCGGCCACGTTCGAGGGATACCAGACCTGGCCGTAGTCCGGGTCGGATTGCCAGGTGCCGTACTGGTCCAGATCCTGCGCACCGACCACGTCCGGCGACACATATTGTTGCGACGGCGCGGCGGCGTAGCGCTGGTTGCGGCTGTTGCACCAGGCGTCGAAGTCGTCGCCGCCCTCGATGTCGTTGACCGTCACGTCATTGAGGGACGAATCGGCGAACTCGTAGGCGCGGCCCGCGGCCACCATGCGCTGCGCTCCGCCTTCACCATAGACGGTGGCGCGGCCGTCGAAGTCGGTCACGCGGGTGGACTTGCCGTCCTCGCTGATGTCCACGCGGTAGGTGCCGGGCTGGTTGACCACCAGCGCCACGGTCGGCGTGTCGATCTCGTAGCCTTGGCCGTCCTCCATGTTGCGCACGGTCAGGTTCACCGTGCCCTGGGTGAGTTCGACCTGGGTGAGCTGGTCGTTGAGCGTCAGGAAACCGAAGTTGGAGTCGTCCGCGATGCGCAGCGTGCCGCTGTCCAGCTGCAGTTCGGCGCGGCCGCTGTCGCCGGTGGCCAGGCGGTCGCCCGTGGTCAGCGGCCGGTTCAGGCTGGCGTCGCCCCAGTTCTGATCACCGGAAGGCAGCAGGCTCACATCGCCTTGACGGTAGGAAAGCCGCGCGATGCGCGAGGGCGGGTCGCCGCCCGGATTGCCGTCGTCGGGCGGCGCCTGCGTTTGCGCCAGCGCAAGACCGCTGGCGCAGGACAGCAAGGCCACCGCCATCCATCGCCAGCCGCGCTGCGATGTCAGGAAAGCAGGAAGCACACGCATCGGGTTCTCCGGAGCTGGACGCGAAGATCATCGCGGGGTGTCTTGCCTGGCATCCGCAAAAACACGCAGGGAAAGCGGATGCCTGCGGACACATTATGCGGACGGGAGCTCCGTCCATCGCAAGGACCGATGGCGCTGCCGACCCATGCGGTTCAGCCGCCCGCCATGTCCGGTTCACGCCGTATTTCGCCTGGCGCGCTGGCGCGTGCTGAAAGGGGTTGTTCCCAAGTCCCGCGGAGGCGGGTTACCATCGCCGGACGTTGCGGGTGTAGCTCAATGGTAGAGCTGTAGCTTCCCAAGCTACTGACGAGGGTTCGATTCCCTTCACCCGCTCCACTTCACGATCTGCTGAGTTCCATGGAGTTCTGCAAGTCGTTGATGCCATTGGATTTTATTCACTGACATCATCCAGCGTGTTCCGCTGGAAGCTGCCTACAGCCAGGACTTTTTAGTCCACTATTTAGTCCATCTTTGAGGACGTGGCGGCTTCCGGTTTGTTGCTGGAGGGGCGTGGTAGACGAGACCAGCATCTGCTCCTGACTCCCAACAGGAGCAAGAGCATGGCACTTTCAGACACGGCAGTCCGGCAAGCCAAACCGACCGGCAAGGCCTACACCCTTTCAGACTCAGACGGGCTTGCCCTGGCGGTTGCCGACAATGGCAACAAGTCCTGGCACTTCCGCTACCAATGGGCCGGCAAACAAAAGCGGATGTCGCTCGGCACGTATCCAGAGGTGACCTTACGCGAGGCGAGAACTCTCCGAGACGAGGCCCGCGGGCTGGTCTCGAAGGGCACCAATCCACACGTTCATCGCAAGCAAAAGCGCGCGGCAGTCCGCTTGGCGGACCAGAACACTTTCGACGCCGTGTATCGAAAGTGGCTCAAGCATCGCGGGCTCGCCCTCAAACAAGGTCGGCAAACCACCCTGTCGCAGATCCCTCGCGTGTTCGACAAGGACGTACTGCCAACGCTCGGCAAGCGCTCTGTCTACGACGTCAAGCGCACCGACCTCTTAGAGGTGATCGCCAAGATCGAAAAGCGCAAGGCGTTGTCCGTTGCAGAGAAGGTAAGAACCTGGTTCAACCAGTTGTTCCGGTATGCGCTGGTGATCGTGCCTGGCCTTGAACAGAACCCTGCATCCGATCTCGACGTCGTGGCCTTGCCGCTACCTCCCGTCAACCACAATCCGTTTCTGCGCATGGCGGACCTGCCCAAGCTGCTGCAACGCTTACGCAGGTACCGTGGCCGGCTGCAAACTCAGTTGGGCCTTCGACTTTTGATGCTGACCGGAGTCCGTACCGGCGAGCTGCGTATGGCGACGCCCGACCAGTTCGATCTCGATCGCGGCCTCTGGATCATCCCGCCGGATGTTGTGAAGCAACTGCAAATGGACATGCGAAAGAAGCGGCAGTTGCCCAAGGATGTTCCACCATACATCGTGCCCTTGTCAGAGCAAGCTATGGAGATCGTTCGACACCTGATGGAACAGTTCAAACCAGCTCAACACTTCCTGCTCCGCCACGACAGCAAACCGATGCAACGCATCAGCGAGAACACCCTCAACGGAGCACTCAAGCGCATGGGTTACAGGGATCTTCTGACAGGACACGGGCTGCGGGCCACCATGTCCACCGCGCTGAACGAAATCGGGTATCCGAAGGCGTGGGTAGATGCACAACTCTCGCACGTCGATCCCAACAAGGTCAGCGCCAGCTACAACCATGCAGAGTACGTTGAGCAGCGCCGACGCATGATGCAGGATTGGGCCGACCGCCTCGACCTGTTCGAGCAAAACATGGTCGAGGCCGCAAGCACGCCACTTGCAATTCACCTTGAAGGGGTTCCGGTCCTGTCCGAAGAAGAGGTAGAGGCGGACCGCACTCGGCCCAAGTCTGAAGCGCAGCCTCCGCAGATTCTCATCGTTACGAAACCCGGCGACGGGATGCCCCTTGTGTCCGCGGCATCGCAGCGGCTTCCTGCCGTGCCATTGCCTCGGTCGGCGATGGACGAGCCTCTTTCGGATATTCAGCGTCAGCGCATGGAACTGGTCGACGTGTTCGAGGCGCCACATAACTTACTCGTCGCCGACTACGCCAAAATGGCTGGCAAGTCCCGTCGATGGATCAGCTATGAAATCAAGGCCGGCAACTTGCTGGCGCTGAATGTCGGGAATCGTGGCCAGCGAGTTCCAGACTGGCACCTCGATCCGCTCAAGCATGCGTTGATTCAGGCGGTTCTGAAGTTGACCAGAGGTGCGGACCCCTGGCGCATCTATGAGGCGTTGCTCGAACCCCGTCCAATGCTTCGGGGCAAGTCAGCCATTGATGGTGTGACCGCAGGCAATCTCGACAAAACGGTGCTCGCAGTAACCGCGACCGTGAAGCAACAAGAATGGTCCGTTCCTGAATTCGCCTAGAAAGGCATAGATGAATGGAGCCTGGCGGTCGGGTCATGCGCTCGTTATCGAAGCTATCGACAAAGCCAGGTTTTATGGTTCACTCGACCGGTACCCATATGCCGCCTGAGTTTGCCACCTGCAACTTCACGAGCTTCATTCGAGTCGAACCGAGGGCTACGCCCAAGCTATCGAGGTCGAAACCTGGTTTGGCTCCATGGCATGGATCACGGAGGATTACATGGGAATGCTGACATTCTGGGTGGTGGTGACGGTCGTCATGTCACATCTCTGCTCGCTGCTTGAGGTGACCTTATTTTCTGTCCGCACGTCCGCATTGTTGGAGCGGCGGGCGGCGGGCAGCCTCGGGGCCGCGCGGCTTCTTGAGATCAAGCAGACTCGGGTTGACGACGCCATTAGCACGATTCTCATTCTGAATACCGTGTCAATAACGGTGGGCGCGACGCTTGGAGGTGCATACGCCACGGAGTTGTTCGGCGAGGCTTGGGTCGGGCTGTTTTCCGCCGTGCTCACTGTACTGCTCCTTGTTCTGGCCGAAATCATCCCCAAGACCATTGCAGCGCGGCATGCCGGCCAGTTTTCGGCCTTCACCGGGTACACGCTGTCGCATCTCATGCGAGTCATGACACCGCTATTGGTCATTACACGAGCTTTGGTACGCTTGTTGGCACGGCGTCAACGCGAGCGCTTTACCCGCAAGGAATTTTCATTCCTGGTCGGGGCCGCACCTCAAGACGGCGCAATCTCGCGCGCTGAGGCTAAGTTGATCGGCAATCTGATCTACAGCCAGGAAATCCTGCTGGAGGACGTGATGACGCCACACGCCGTCGTGTTCATGCTGGATGAGGGGTGTACTGTGTCAGACCTCATTGAGGCAGCCGGCGCAGATGCATTCAGCCGAATTCCGCTGTTTGCAGGCGACAGAAGACACGTCAGAGGCTACGTTTCGCATAGAGAAGTGCTGAAGGCCTACGCGAAAGGATGCGAGGGAGCCTCGCCACTCGTGTCTTTCCTTCACCCCATCCCCACATTCCCCGAGAGCGAGCCCGTGGCCAAGGCTTTCGAGAAAATTCTGGCCCAGCATGAAGCCATTGGCTTGGTAACAAACAAGTACGGAGACGCCGTCGGATTGGCAACGCTAGAAGACATGCTTGAGGCCATCCTTGGTATGGAAATAACTGATGAGCCCGAAGCTGTGGCCGACCTGCGTCCCGCGGTCGCGGAGTCGCGCAAGCACCGCGCTGAACGTCTGCAACGCCAGCGAGCGGAGCAAAGTCCCCCACAGCCACACGATCTGGACCATGGGGATCATTGAGCGACCCGGCGAGCAAGCCGCCGCATTCACAGCTATCCAGAGATTGCCTGCGCTCGCTCGGCCAGACGATCGACCGACGGGGGCAACTCGCATGGCGGACGCAGAATGTAGGTGGTCAGTTCCTGGCGATCACCGGCAAGGGGACGCATGATGATGTCAAGCTCGCGCGCGGCCGCGATTCGAGACTTTGCGCCCAACCCTATCCCATAGCCGGCAGCCACGAGTATCGCCATCAGCTCGAACGTGCGCACACAGAAGATCTCCGGTGGAGTGCACGCCTGTTGCTGCAGCCTTTCCATGAGCTGATCCACCGGATCGTATTCGTCGCTGCGCCAGCGAATCAGGGGATAGTGTGCGAACTCCTCCAGCGGCACGGCCGTGAAGTTCAGAAGCGGCGACCTGATCGGCACTGCAAGTGCCAGCTCGTCATGCCAAAGCGGCTGCGCATTCAAGGAGTGGCCGGGAGCGGTGGTCAAAGCGAGGCCGAGGTCGTATCGGCCATCCTCCAGGCCGCAGACCTGTTCGCAAACCGAAACCTCTTCGAGGACTACAGGGGTCTGAGGCTCCTCGGCTCGCTGTCTGGACAGCAACGCTGCAACCTGAGGCGATAGAGCCCCGGACGACACAGCGATCCTCAACGGCACATGGTGGGTACGAGCAGTCATGTCACGAGTGCTCCTAAGCAGAATTCACGCCACCAACCCAACGGTCTGTTTCTTGAGTTAAGTTTAACGTGGTTTAACTTGTAGTGATGCCTGACGCTGCTGCAATGCAGAAGCGTTCGATCCAACGAGGGCGTCCCTCCGGTACAAAAACATACGAGCCCGACTCGGCGTTCGCTTTCGGAACGGCCGTCCGCATGAAGCGGACAGAGCAAGGAACCGCACAGGAAACGCTAGCTCATCGGGCCGGCATCGAGCGCTCCCACATGGGAAAGATTGAACGCGGGGAGCATATGCCGACGCTTGCGATCTTTCTCCGAATCGCCGAAGCGCTAGGCTGCACAGCCACCAACCTGATGGCCGATACCGAAATAAATCTAAGTGAGATCAAGAAGAATAAAAAACCTCCAGCCTAGTTTTCAGGATTGGATATTTGTGCTTCTCGCATAGCGCGCCCAACGAATGCGTCGAGGCGCTCGGAACCTTCTGCATCCGTCTTTGTGAGGAGGTAGGTCGTTAACTCAGCATCGTCGTGCGCAAGTGGTCGCACGACAACTTCAGGATGACGACATACGGCAATCCTTTCGGCAGCTGCGAAGCCCACTCCATAGCCGGCCGCGACCAAGGTCAGCATCATTTCCAGCGAGGTAGCTCGTTCGGCGATATTGGGTTCAACCTCGACAGCGCGCAAAACACGGTCGACTTGCCGGCAATATCCTTCGCAAACCTCTGGATGGCACATGACGAGTGGGTACCGAAGCAACTCTTCCAGGGGAATTAGCCGATGCGCAAGTAGGGGGTGCCGTGAAGGGACCGCGACAACAAGCGGCTCGCGCCACAGCGGATAAGCGTCGATCCCGTCCCCAACCTCGTCGGAGCGGGCGAAACCCGCATCGAATGTTCCGTCTCTCAACCCGCGCAACTGTTCGATCAACGGAACCTCGGACAGGCGGATTTCGACGGAAGGCTCTTCCTCTCTGCAGAGGGCCAGCAACGCTGCTAGCCGAGGCTGGGTAGCACCGTCGGACAGCGCGACGCGCAGCAAACCGCAGTGACCTGCAGCCGCTGCCCTGGCTCCTTCTTTGGCCTGCTCCAGCGCAGTGAAGACCCGCCGCACGTCTTGCAAGAAAACCTCGCCCGCACGGGTCAGGTGCGTCCCTCGGCGATCTCTGTTGAACAAGCGCACGCCAAGTCGATCTTCAAGCTCCTTGATGGTGCGCGACAGCGGCGATTGCTCCATGTGCAATCTGTCCGCAGCTCGGCCGAAGTGGAGTTCCTCCGCCAGAGCGAGGAAGCATCTGAGATGTCGAAGGTCCAACCGCTTTCTCCCTTGCTCGCGCGTGCGGCACAGACCTAGACGCTCAGTCCCAGGGTGTGATGTGTCTCGTTGATTCGATGAATGGTGAAGTCATCGCCGTCGATCGCGATCTCGTTCACACAGCAGGGCTCCTGCTTGATCCGCCAATAGCGCGTCAGGGAAAGTCCGAGGCACTGCAACAGAAGAACCCGATTGATGCTGTCGTGCCCGACGAGGACCACGGTCTGACCGCTGTGACGATGAAGAACCACCTGCAAAGCCTTCAGCGCTCGGACGAGAACGTCCGCCAGGGTCTCCCCATCTGGAATCACGGCCAGGTGCGGCGCCGCGAACCAAGTCCGCGACTCAGCGGGCCAGCGCGAGCGGACTTCCTCGTGGGTTAGGCCTTGCCACTGCCCATAGTGGGTGTCGGCCAGATCCTCCAGTACCTGGGAGGGAGCGCCGGTCGTCCGGGCTATTGCTTCGCCGGTGCGGATGCAACGCGACAGCGGGCTGGTGTAGATGGCTGTCGGCTTCCAGCTCTGTGCTATCCGGCCGGCCAGGGCTTCTGCTTGCAATTCGCCCAGCTTCGACAAGGGCAGTTCCGCTCGCCCGCGAAAGCGTTCTGGCGCGATCCAATCGACATGCCCGTGGCGGGCGAGAATGATTCTGGTCATGTGTGATGCTCCCTAATCGTCTTATCGAACAAAGGCCGCGCGCCCCGCATAGAGAGCATCGCTTCCCAGCGCTTCCTCGATGCGCATGAGTTGGTTGTACTTTTCGACTCGCTCACCACGGCACGGCGCCCCGGTCTTGAGGTGACCGGTGCCGAGAGCAACGGTCAGATCGGCGATGAAGCTGTCGATCGTTTCGCCGCTACGGTGGGAAACCATCGCACCCCAGCCAGCCGTGTAAGCCACATCTACCGCAGCGCGGGTTTCAGTGAGCGTGCCGACCTGGTTGGGCTTGATCAGCACGGCATTGGCGACGTCCTCCCGAATGCCGCGCTCGATGCGCTCGACATTGGTCACGAACAGATCGTCCCCGACCAACTCGATACGCTGGCCGAGCCGCTGATTCAGGAGCCGCCACCCGGTCCAGTCGTCCTCCGCCAAGCCGTCCTCCAGCACCGCGATCGGGTAGCGAGTAGTCCACTCCTCGTACAGGTCAACCAGTTCCGCGGCAGTGACCTGACGGCTCTCGCTATGGAGGTGGTAGAGGCCGTCCTTGAAGAAGCCACTCGACGCTGGGTCGAGCGCGATCACCACGTCGTCGCCCGGGCGATAGCCCGCGCCCTCGATCGCGGTCAGGATGAGTTCGACCGCTTCGCTGTTGCGCTTCAATGTGGGAGCAAAGCCGCCCTCGTCGCCCACTGCGGTCGAGTACCCACGGTCCTTGAGGATCGTGCGAAGACGGTGGTAAATCTCTGCCCCATAGCGAACCGCTTCGGAGAAGCTCTCGGCGCCTACAGGGGCGATCATGAATTCCTGAAAATCCGGTCCTTGCCAGTTCGCATGAACACCGCCGTTGAGGATGTTGAACATCGGCACCGGCATGCGGAGCGTATGAGCGCCGGCAAGGTGCCGGAACAGCGGTTGATCGGTCGCATGCGCCGCTGCGCGTGCTATGGCCAGAGAGACGCCGAGGATCGCGTTGGCCCCGAGGCGCGACTTGTTTGGCGTGCCGTCGAATTCGATCAACACTCGGTCGATGCCCGCTTGGTCGCAGGCATCCAGGCCATGCAACACTGCCGCGATCGCCTTGTTGACATGCGAGACGGCTTTGCGCACGCCCTTGCCACCATAGCGGTGGGCGTCGCCGTCTCGAATCTCTTCGGCTTCATGGATGCCAGTCGAGGCGCCAGACGGGACGGCGGCCCTTCCCGTAAAGCCACCTTTCAGCTTGACGTCAACCTCGATGGTTGGATTGCCGCGCGAGTCCAGGATTTCGCGCGCGTGTATTGTTTGAATGGTAGTTGCCATGTACGGACCCGATGCATGAAAAGAAAAACTGCCAAACGCGGCCGCCGACATGCAATGCATGAGCGGCCGCACTAACGCACGAGAACCTATTTCTCGGTTGCTCCGAGTTCAGCCCCAGACAGACAGCTCACAACGCCATCGAGGGAAAGGGCCTTGCACGAGGCCTCGTCTAGCATGCGGTCGTACAGCATGGCACCCTCCACAAAACTGACGCGATACCAGGCAGATTCAACGATGCGAGGTCCGCTACCGGCCAGCCACAGCAATGCCGCGGACCAAAGCAGCAAGCCGGCAAACAAGCGGTTGTTCTCTTGTAGCCAATCGCGAACGGTTGGCTCAGGACGAAGATTGCGAACGGTCAGCATGGTCAGTCTCCTTCTTGGTTGGGGTGAAATCTCGATGAACTACTTGGACGCCTTTCCTACGCGCCCGTACTCGACGGGCACCTTCACGTAGGCGAGGTTGATGTCCTCTTCGGCCAGCGCATCCAGCAGGCGTTTGCAAGACACCGCATCGACCGAAACAGTGATCGCGAGAGGCTGGTCTGCCAGCTCAAAGAAGTGGCTGGAGTGGAATCGTCCCGTGTGGTCGAACCCTTCGCCTCCGCCCACCAGCGTTCCGCCGACAGCGCCATGCTCCTTTGCGAACGTCAACAGCCATTCGCCCATGGGCTTGTGGCCATGCCGACGGTCCTGCTCAGTAAAAAACGTCAGTTGAAAGCCGTTGGCGTGAGGTGTCTGGGTCTGGCCTTCGTGTTCCTCGTGGTGATCGCCGGCATCCTTGTTTCTGGCCGCACGATGGACAGGTATCCCCTTGGCATGACCGAGCGGCAGTTCGCAGAGGAACAGCACTGCATGCACCTTGCGCAACTCCTCTGCGTGCTCGTGAATGAAGTCGCGCAACCGGTGTTCGGTATCGAGCAATTCGAGGCACTGCGGATGGCGCATGTCGGTTAGCTCTGGATGGTGATGCGACATCCGCTCACCGGGCAGATAGCCGGAGCCCACCTGGTGCAATATGGCCTGGACGATCTTCGCGTCTCGTGCAACCTTGAGCAGATGCTGCGCAAGTGCTGGCGCGCTCAAGTGATGCCAGAAGCGCGTGGCCTTCGCCTTCGTTGCAGTCGGGAAATACAGCCGCAATGCGGCCAAGTGCTGCTGACTGGCTTTCGAGGTCATTGATGCTTTTCCTTTGATGTGGCAGGTGTCTCAATCGAGTTCTTTAGTTCGCCTTTGTTGCTCGACGACTCGCTCGGCGCCGATGACGTGCTTGGTTTCTCCTTCGCGTGTTCGGCGTGCTTCTGCTTGCGGAAGTGCGCCAAGTCGGCGATGCGCAGTTCTTCCGGCACCGTGCGGCGATGCTTGCTGTGTTTGCTGTGGCCGACTCGCTGCGCGTGATAGATGCCGGTATGGCCGGAGAACAAGTAGGCCGTGATGCAGCCCACGGCAGCCAGCGGCCCGATCTCGGAGCCGAACAGCTCCATCGCCATGAGCGTCGTGGCGATCGGCGTATTGGCCGCGCCGGCAAAGACGGCGACGAAGCCGATGCCGGCGAGCATCGGGAACGGCAGGTGCAACAGCGGCGCGAGCGCGTTGCCCAGGGTGGCACCGATGTAGAACAGCGGCGTCACCTCGCCGCCCTTGAAGCCCGTGCCCAAGGAAACGACGGTGAACACCAGCTTGCCCAGGAAGTCCCAGGGCTTCATCGGCTCGTGGAACGAGCGCACGATGTCTGGGATGCCCAACCCGATGTAGTTGTACGCATCGAGCGCCCAGACGGCCACAGCGACTACCACGCCACCTACGAAGGGACGCAACGGTGCGTAAGCAATATGCCGTTTGACTGTCGCGCCGAGCTTGTGCGCTGCGGTAGCGAAGACCGCCCCCACAAGCCCGAAGATGATGCCGGCAATCACGACGGCCAACACGCTCCACGCACCGATCGGCACGACTTCGGGAACGATGTAGTGCGTATGGTGCACGCCAAAGGCCAGGCACACCTGGTCCGCCACGATGGCGGCGACCACGCACGGGAACAGCGCGTCGTATCGCATCCGGCCGATGGCCAGCACTTCGAGACCGAACACGGCGCCCGCCAGCGGCGTGCCGAAGACGGCCGCAAAGCCGGCGCTGACGCCCGTCATCAGAACGATGCGCCGGTCCTCGTGTTCCAGACGGAAAACGTGGGTCAACTGGTCGGCGAGAGCGCCGCTCATTTGCACCGCCGTACCTTCACGGCCGACCGACGCGCCGAACAGATGCGACACCACCGTCCCGCCGAGCACCAGCGGCGCCATGCGCAGCGGCACCACCTTCTTGGGATCGTGAATCTCGTCGATGATGAGGTTGTTGCCGCCGTCCACCTGCTTGCCCAGGAAGTGGTAGACCAGTCCGACGCCCATGCCTGCCAAGGGGAGCAACCAGATGATCCATCGGTGGGCCTCGCGCCACTCCGTCGCGCGGTCCAGGGACAGCAGGAAGAAGGCGGAAGCACTGCCGGCCAGGGCAGCGATGACGGTAGCGATGACAAGCCATTTACCGAGGTGCGGTAGTAGTTCGACTTGTTCGGGGCGGCGGAGGTATCTACGCATGGGTTATTTGCTCGAATCCATCGGGTTGACTAGTGGTTGCCCGCATATTGCAGTGGCGTGCGCCTGATTCACGTCCGACACGCCCGCAGCAGAGCAAACGCGACGATCGAAAGGACTTTCTCCCGCACTGGCCGGGCTCATGCCGTGTCTCGAATCGGCCGCGTCGAGCTGGTCGACAAGGCCTAGCGCCAGAGACGAACTGCCACGACTAGCCAATCCGACTGGCGAGTCGGCACGGGCACGTGGATAGGTTTGCGCAGCGCTCATTTGGGCGCCCGGCCAGGCCGAAGTTCGGCCAAATGAACGGCCACCTCTGAGCCCGGCACGAGCGGCCCCGGGCGGGGCGGCGCGCCTGCATGGTTGCGATCGCCGCCGCAGAACAGCGCCCACCTCTTGCGAGCCAAGGCCGAAAAGGCGTGGGCGATAAGAAGCAAGCTGCCTGGCTTCGGCAGCGGCTCAATGTGTCTGTGGTGGCGGAGAAATCTGCGCATTGGTCAAGGCTCGAAATCAATCGGGCTGACCAACGGGAGGGATGTGAACGCGAGCGCCTACAGCCCCGACGAAGGTCAGGTTCTGTAGGCGTCATCAGCAGCGCTAGGACGGCTGCGGTTTTGTCAGGGGAGGAACGCCATCTCCTTGCAACCACTATACACAAATTCCGAATGGTCGTCGAGTTCGTTTCAGTTCGGATTCTGTAGATGCACATTCAGGATGATCATACGGCACTCTTGCGATGTAACGACCGTTTCATTATCATTGAACTCATGAAAGCGCAAAACTGGCTCATGCTCACGTACAAGGTGCCGGCCGAACCCGCCAAGAAGCGGATCGGCCTGTGGCGAAAGCTCAAGGGCATGGGCGCCGTCTACCTGCAGAACGGCGTCTGCCTGCTGCCCAAGAACGACGATCACACGCGCCGGCTGAAGATCATCGAGAACGAAATTCACGAGATGGCCGGTGAGTCCGTGCTGCTGGAGACGGTCGCCCTGGACAAGGGCCAGGAAGATAAGGTGGTTGGGCGCTTCAAGGTGGATCGCGATGAGGAGTACGCCGAGTTCATCGACAAGTGCGATGACTTCGACGCCGAGGTCGCCAAGGAGACGCGGGCCCGCCACTTCACCTACGCCGAACTCGAAGAGAACGACGCGGACCTCAAGAAACTCCAGACCTGGCTCGAGAAGATCCGCAAGCTCGACTTCTACGGCGCCGCACGCGGCGTCGAGGCCAAACGGCGCCTCGATCAGTGCGAGGCGCTGCTGGATGCTTACGCACAGCACGTCTTCGAGGCCCACGACGAAAACCGTTGATCAAAAGGAGTTCCCCGTGACTTTGACTGTCCTCACCTACAACACCCTCTTCGCGGGCCTTGACGGCTCAGACGACACGCGCGCCAGAGCCCAAGTCGAGCTCGTCAACGAGCTGCGTCCCGATGTCTTCCTGATGCAGGAAGCCAAGGGGTTCGACGCCAACGGCGGTGCTTGGCTCTATGCGTTGGAGCAGCGTATCGACATGCGCGGCTTCCTGGCCATCGCGCCGCGGACGGGCCAGAACGTCGCCATCTTCATCCGCACGCCGTTGCGGGCGCTGAGCTTCGAGGCCGACGGCGCGAACTTCCATCACACGCTCGCCACGCTCAAAGTGGCCGTGCCCGGCAGCGAATTGCCCGTCACATTCATCAGCGCGCACCTGTGCCCCAACGGCCCCGAAGTACGCCGTAGGGAAGCGGCGTACCTCGGCGTGCAGGCTGCTCCGGACCGGCTGACCCTGATCACCGGCGACTTCAACTCCGCCTCGCCACACGACCCTGAGCCGGAAGACTGGACAGCACTTGCGCCGCATCACCGCGCCCGCTACGTCGCCGACGATCTGCGAGGGTTGGACCGCAGCGTGCTGGCGCACCTCGAAGCGGCTGGGTGGGTCGATCTGGGACACCGGTTCGACGCAGCGGCGACGCCGACCGTACCCACTGCGGGCTACCGCGACGTCGAGTTCGCCACGATGCGCTGCGACTATCTGCTGGCGTCCCAGGCGCTAGCGGCCAAGGCACGCAGCTACCAGGTCATTAGAAACGCGATCACCGACGCGGCTTCGGACCACTACCCCGTGCTCGCCATATTCGAGCTGCCGTGAGACCAAGGTGCCGCCATGTACCTGCCCACATTGGCCGAGCGTACCCACATGCGTCCACCACCAGGAAGGAATCGAGAAATGAGTGAATCCAAGGAAGCCGCCTTGGCTGCGCCTGTGCGCACTGCCAAGGGCTGGCTCAATCGAACCGTCGCTGGCGCGGGCATCACGAGCGCATTGGGTGACTTCTGCTACGAGACCACGACGGTCATCCTGCCGGGCTTCCTCGCCGTGCTCGGCATTCCGGCAGCCGTCCTGGGCATCATCGAAGGCATCGCCGATGCGGTGGCGGCGTTCACCAAGATGGTCTCGGGCTACATCGCCGACAAGCTCGGGCATCGCAAATTGCTCGTACTGGTGGGCTACGGCCTCACGCCGGTGGGCCAGGCGCTCATTGCGCTGGCCGCCGGCTGGCCCCTGCTCCTGCTGGGGCGCATCGTGTCTTGGTTCGGCAAGGGACTGCGCGGCCCGCTGCGCGACGCCATCGTCATCCAGGCGGTGTCGCCCGAGACACGCGGCCGCGCGTTCGGCTTTCACCGGGCGGCCGATACCGTTGGTGCCGTTGCGGGACCGCTGCTCGGTGTCGCGCTGCTTGGGTGGTCACAGGCGCTGCAATGGGACAGTCCGGCGGGTCCGTTCCGTCTCGTGCTCTGGCTGTCCGTAGTCCCGGGCGCGCTGGCAGTGCTGGCCTTCCTCACGCTGGTCCGCGACCCAGAACACTCGGCCAACCCCGCGTTGAAGTTCTTCAGCACGGTACGCGGGCTGCCGGCACGCTTCAAGCGCTATCTCGCCGCAGTCGGCATCTTCGGCGTAGGCGACTTTTCTCACAGCCTGCTGATCCTGGCCGCGACCACGCTGCTCACTCCGAGGTTCGGTGTCGTGAAGGCGGCGCAGGTCGCAGGTCTGCTTTATGTGTGGCGCAACGTCGTCCAGGTGGTCGTGTCGTATCCGATTGGCTATCTCGCCGACCGAGCCGGCCATGTCCGCGTGCTGGTCGCCGGCTATGTGCTCGGTGCCCTGACGGCGGTTCTGACTGCGCTGGCGTTCTGGCTGCAGGTTGACAGCGTGCCGCAGCTCGCGGGCATCTTCTTCATCGCCGGGTTGTACGTGGCGGTCCAGGAGGCACTTGAATCCACCGTCACCGCGGAGATGGTGGACGCAGACAAGCTGGCGCTCAGCTACGGCGCTTTGGGGTCGGTGAATGGCGTCGCCAAGTTCGTTTCCAGCGCAACGGTCGGCGTGGTGTGGACCGCACTATCGCCGGTCGTCGGGTTTGCACTGGCGGCGGTGCTGATGGCTGCAGGCACATGGGCGCTCATCTGGTCGGACCGCAGGTAGCTGCAAAAGGAAATCTCATGAACTGGACTTCTATCGCGCCGATTGTCCTCGCCGCCTTCATGGCGTCGATGGTCGAATTCGTCGAGGCGTTGACCATCGTACTGGCGGTTGGCGTCGTGCGCGGCTGGCGTTCCGCATTGCTTGGCACCTCCGCAGCGCTGGCCGTCTTGCTGGCCCTGGTCGCGGCCCTCGGGCCCGCGCTGATGCGCATTCCGCTGCAAACCGTTCAGCTCGTCGTGGGAACGCTTCTGCTGCTCTTCGGGTTGCGCTGGCTGAGAAAGGCAGTATTGCGCGCTGCGGGTGTGCTGGCGCTTCATGACGAAGCCAAGGCCTTCGAGGAAGAGACGGCCGCGCTGCGGAGGCAGGCGTGCTCCGTTGGCCCGTCTATCGACACGTTGGCCTTCACGACCTCTTTCAAGATCGTCATGCTCGAAGGCATCGAGGTGGTTTTCATCGTTATCGCCATAGGCGCAGGTGGTGCACTGGTTCCAGCCATCGTCGGTGCAGGCTTGGCGCTGCTGACCGTCGTCGTGCTGGGTTTGTTCCTGCACCGCCCGCTCGCCAGCGTCCCGGAGAACACGCTCAAGTTCGGCGTTGGTGTCCTGCTGGCGGCCTTTGGTACGTTCTGGGTCGGTGAAGGTCTGAGCCTGGAGTGGCCGGGCGAGGATTGGGCCGTTTTGGCGCTGATCGCGTTGTTTCTCGTCGTGTCGCTGGGACTCGTGGCGCTGTGCCGTCGGCTTGGCCGGACAGCCGCTGCGCGCCTTGCGGCCATCGCCGCTCCGAAGCTCGCTCCAACGAAGGTTCCCAAAGAGAGCACCCTGCGCCTGATCGCAAGCGAAGCCATTTCCCTCTTCATCGACGACGGCTGGCTCGCCGCGGGCATCGTCGTATGGGTCGCGGCCATCTGGTTCTTCGGGCCGGCGGTTGCGTTGCCGTCGGCGGAAAAGGTCGCCATCTTGAGCATCGGGCTCGCCGCGCTCCTCGGCATCAGCGCCGGCAGGCGAGCAACCCGCTGACGGCTCGCCATGTCGGGCCGTCTTGTTCTCCTGCGCCATGGCGAATCCGAGTGGAATCGCGATCAACGCTTCACGGGATGGGCAGATGTCGAACTGACCGCCCTGGGGCAAACACAGATGCGCGAAGCGGGCCGCGCACTGCGCGATGCTGGCATCGAGGTCGACCTCGCTTTTGCCTCGGTGTTGCGGCGTTGTGTGCATTCGCTATGGATAGCTCTCGACGAAATGCAGCGATTCTGGATTCCACAGCAGTTGGACTGGCGCCTGAACGAGCGCAACTACGGCGGACTCACGGGCCTGCTCCGTGAAGATGCGCTACGCGCCTTCGGCGAGGCGAAGGTACGACACTGGCGCCGCTCGCCAAATGCCACGCCGCCCCCCGTAGATGAGCGAGCGTCGAGCCTGATCGCGATCGACGCACGCTACCCAGAGCCGGCGGCGCACCGTGCCTTGCAGGGCGAGTCGCTGCTGCAGACCATGGACCGCGTGCGCGAAGCGTGGATGGAGTCGGTGGCCCCCTCGCTTCACCAGGGCCGCCGTGTTCTGATGGTTGGACATGGCAATGCCCTGCGAGCACTTACCGCGATCGTCGAAGACCTGGACGACGATCGGGTCGCGAAGCTGGAAATCGCCAACGGAACGCCGGTCGTTTATGAACTCAATGACAGCTTGAAACCTCGGTCGAAGACAGTGCTCGACGCGGGATCGCGGACGCCTTCTGAGATTCTTTGACGACGAGAACGCAGGAGAGCCAAAACCATGACAACAACCGCATCGGAAACGGCAGCGCTCGAAGCGCATGACCGGTCCGGCCTCTCCGAAACAGAAGCGAAATCGCGACTGCACCAGTACGGCTTCAACGAGATTCCAGAAGCGCAGGGCAGCCTGGCAAGGGGCATCCTCAAACGGCTCTGGGGACCCATTCCCTGGATGCTGGAAATCGCACTCATCCTCGAAGTGCTGCTGGGCAAGGTGAACGAACCGCTTCTGATCGGTCTTTGGCTGCTTTTCAGCGCTGGTGTGGGCGGCGTCCAGGAGCGGCGAGCCCAAGGGGTCTTGGACCTTCTGCGAAGCAAGCTGAAAGTAACCGCCAGTGCTCGCCGCGATGGCACTTGGCGGGTCATTCCCGCGCGCGAGCTTGTTCCCGGCGATGAAATCCATCTCGGTCCAGGCGACCTGGTTCCAGCCGATTGCACCGTTGCCGAGGGGACGGCCGAAGTGGATCAATCTGCACTGACAGGCGAATCCGCACTCGTCGCCCGCAGCGTGGGCGAAATCATCTACTCCGCATCCACTGTACGCAGCGGCCAAGTGACGGCCATCGTTGCCGTGACTGGCGCCAAGAGCTATTTCGGTCGAACTGCCGAGCTGGTACGTTCCGCGCGGTCCGCTGGCCACCTCGACCAGCTTCTCTTTGCCGTCGTTCGCCGGTTGGTCGCCATCGACGCCGTGCTGGCGGCGTTGCTGGTGGTGTTCGCCCTATGGAGCGGCGCTGATCTGGTCGCGCTGATCCCGTTCCTGCTCGTGCTCGTGATCGCAACGGTCCCGGTGACGATGCCCGCGGCATTCACCGTCGCCAACGCGGTTGAGGCCCGCGCGCTCGCACGGGAGGGCGTCCTCGTGACCGGCCTGTCCGCCGTCCAGGAAGCGGCGACCATGGATGTGCTGTGTGTTGACAAGACCGGCACATTGACCCAAAACCGGCAGGTCATCTCCGCGCTGGTTCCTCTCGCTGCAGACGATACCGAAGCCGAACTGCTGGTATGGGCTGCAGCGGCCTGCAACGAGGCGTCGCAAAGCCAACTGGAATTGAGCATCCTGTCGGCGCTGGCCCAACGCGGGCTGCGACCTCTGGATCGGCTCCGACTCGTCCCGTTCGATCCAGCGCTGAAGCGGTCGGAGGCCTACGTGCGCCGTGGCGACCAGACCGTTCGGGTCGTACTCGGGTCACCGCCGACAGTAGCGCAGATCGCCGAGTCGATCGACGGAATGGGCCAGCGCGTGGAGGAGCTTGCAGCGACTGGAGCCCGTGTCCTGGCCGTCGCGGCCGGGCCGGAAGACGGCCTCATCGTCCGAGGGCTGCTGGCCTTCGGCGACACGCTGCGGGAAGATGCACCGGCGCTCATCCAGGCGGTGCGCAATCTCGGCGTGAAGGTGCTGATGATCAGTGGGGATACCGTAGCCACCGCTCGGGCGGTCGCAAGACAAGTGGGCCTTGGAGACCACTTCGGCGACGGTGTGGCACAAGCGGAGGACCCTCTCTGCTTCGACGGCTTCGCCCGCTGCTATCCGCAAGAGAAGTTCCAGCTGGTGCAGAAGCTCCAACGAGCCGGTCACGTCGTCGGCATGACAGGCGACGGCGTGAATGACGCCTCGGCGCTCAAACAAGCCGAAGTCGGCATCGCCGTCAGCAGCGCGACCGACGTCGCCAAGGGCTCCGCCCAGGTGGTGCTCACGCGGCCGGGCTTGGAGGACATGATCGCCGTCATCAACAGCGGCCGGCGAGTCTACCGAAGGATGTTGACCTGGACGATCACCAAGATCGCGCGGACGATCGAACTGGCTGTTCTGCTGACCTTCGGCTATATGGCCACAGGCTTCTTCGTAACGTCGCTGGCGTTGATTGCCGTGCTCGTGGTGCTGAACGATGTGGTCACCATTACGCTCGCCACGGACCGCGCCGGGATCTCGCAGGCACCGGAGCAGTGGAGCATCGGGGCCATTAGCAAGATCGCAGGTATTCTCGCTGCGGGATGGCTGCTCCTTGGCTTCGCCGTCGTTTGGGCTGCGCGGGACCGATGGGCCATGTCGATCCCACAGACCCAGACGTTGATCTTCGTCTACCTCATTTACTCAGCGCAGGCGACGATCTATCTGACACGTGTCCGGGGGCGGTTCTGGTCTTCCATGCCAAGCGCCTGGGTTGCCGCGGCAACGATTGGCAACGCAGTCATCGCGTCACTGATGGCGTACTTCGGACTGTTGGCGGAGCCGATATCTGGAACCGCCTTGTCCATCCTGTTTCTGCTTGTCGTCGGCGCGATCTTCCTTCTCGACGAATGCAAGATGATGTTCTTCGGAAGGACGACCCCATAGCGTCCCCTCCGGCCCTCACTTGCATGCGCGATGAAATTCAAGGCGACTTCTCATCGACGCGAAGAAACGGATTGTTGGGCGGAGGCTCCGCGAAGAGGCAGTTCGGAGTCTGCAAAAGGTAGCCATGCAGCCGACGTGATTTGCGCGGACCTGTGACCTCGCAGGTCCAAATGTTCAGACCACTGGCGTGCTTGCGGTGCAATGCCAGCTTCTCGAAGCGCTTTTGAACCCACTGCCAGCCCTCTACGTCATCCTGCTTGGCCATTGCCGCCACCTGCGGGTGCTCCTGGGCATACCGCTGGAAGACGCCAGGACTGACCAGGTAGGCGGTATCGGCCACGGTATGCACCAGCGCCTTCGCGTCATTGATGATCAGTTTGCGAACCTGGATACCCTCGCGCAGCCAAGTCACGAAATGCTCGCCTGAAGGGGCACCGTGAACGCTTGAGGGTGCTTTGGCGGGCGAAGCCGTTGACGGCGCCCCTCCTTCTGCCGGCCTCGGCTCGGGCTCGTGATTCGGCGTCGATGCCGGGCCAGTTGCAGTGGATGAAGGCTCCAAGTCCAACAGGTCAAGCAACGCGTCGACGCCAGCCGCGATGTTCGTTTCAGCCGGTGGCGTCATGCCCGGCGTATCGATCTCTTGAGCCTGGGCACGCTGCATCTCGGGGGTGTTGGGCATCGACGGCTGCGGTGCCTGTTCTTGATCTGCATCGACTTGGACACGCCCTGCGAACGGCACCGGCCGATCGGCCAATTCCCAAATCATTGCTGGCGGGAGTTTCAAAAAGGTGAAGCTGTGCGTCCAGCCGACTTCGCTCGTCACCGTCGCCTTCCAGATCGCCTTGCCGTCGGGCGTGGGCAAGACGATGCCGTGGTCCTGCAGCACGTTGAACACAGCCGTGTTGCTGCTAGGAATGCCATCGATGCCCTGAGACAGCAGATGGGCACGTAGTTTGTCCGAGACGGTCTTGCTTACCAGCCAGAGGGCATCCTGGGTCAGCCAGCCGTCCGAGGCTTGTGGCTGGTTCAACTTGAACTCTTCGCGGAGCAGGAAACGCAGCCCGTCGAGCAGTTTGCGCTGTAGGGCATGTTTCGGAGCGGCCATGGCTTTCGCGGGATCGCCGCCGAGTTCTTGCGCAACTGATGCCTGGTCGGCCCGGGTCACCAGTTCGCCAAGGATGCCGGCATGTTCGTACTGCCCAGCCAGCACGTACAGCAACGCGGACCACAGATCGGAATAGCCGCTGAGCCAGTCGAAAATGGCTGCATCGAGCAGGCGGGCGTACAGCAGGCCGGTGGCCGCACCATGGAGCCGGTATTCCCGGTCCTGCCTGTAGCGGAAGCGATACGCATGCCGCAGCGGGCCGTGCCATGGGTGCCAGGTCGAGCCATCGGCATACTCGACCTGCAGATCGACCGCGATCTTTCCGATGTCGTGCAGCAGTGCGGCGTAGGCCGTGGCGGCGGTCCACGCCTCGGCTTGGGCCGCCTGAGTCTCCGGCGCAGCGCCTACCGGCATCAGGTGGGACTGCCGTAGCTTGAGCGCATAGGCCACGATCTCCAGGCCATGGTCCAGCATGCCGCCCGGATAGGCGTGATGGTGACTTTCCGAAGCGGGAAACTGCTGGACCAGCTCGGCGTAGCGCTCCAGCGGCGAGAGGTAGAGGGTCGCGAACTGTTTGCGGGACAGGGAGGTGCGCTGCCAGATGTGGTCGAGCAGCCGTTGCCGCCGCGGCGTGGCCAACAGCACCGATGCCCGCTCAGGAGAGATCAGCCCCGTTCCAGGGGACTGAGACGGTGTGGAGGCCGCCATCGCCGGGGATGACCTTTTTCTTTGGAAGAACGGAAACATGAGATGCCCAGAGGAATCGGAAGCGGTCGAGCCTTTTGGCCTTTTCGGGTAGGGCCTTTCCCCTTGGGTCCATTCCCTTGGCCCTTCACAGCCCTTTGGCCCCGATCGGATATACCGCGCCAGTGGCGGCTGCGCTTCGATCAATGCGGCTTGGGCCAGCTCCCATTTGAGGGGGTAAGACTGCTATACTTGGAGCAGGGAGATGGCATGCCTCCGCCCTAGGTGCAACGCCCAGGGAAACCGCCCCTTGGGGCTAATGATGCCTACAGGTCCCGATCGGGGCGCTGTAGGTGCTTGTTTGCCTCGCTCGCCGATCTGGTGTATTCCACATCAAGGTCGCGCTGATGCGTTTAGAAGCTCTCCCGACGAATCGATGCCAAGCACCCGCCTCGGCCATTGCGCGTCCAGCGCCGAGGCCGAACCATGCTGTGCGTGGAGGTGCGATGCGCCTGACCGTCACGGTACGCCGGCATCGTGGTCCCAAGGCACGTGTTTCCAGGGAGCAAGCCTCGCTCTCAAAACCATGCCTCCTGACCAGTGTCCCATCGGCAAAGAAGGAGCAACATGACTCGTCTTTTATCTGTCATTGCGGTGTTCGGAGGCGGCGGAGTCGGGTGCTTGCTCCGCTGGTGGCTCGGCGTCTTGCTGAACCCGCTCTTCCCGACCGTCCCCATGGGGACGGTCGCGGTGAACCTGGTCGGAGGAATGCTGATCGGTTTGGCCAGTGCATTCTTCACCCACAGTGCCAGCCTTCCACCGGAGTATCGCTTGCTGGTCATCACGGGCTTCATCGGAGGATTGACCACGTTCTCGACCTTTTCCCTAGAGATCGTCACCCTCATCGGACGCAAAGAGTATTGGTGGGGAATTGGAGCAGCGAGTCTTCATTTGTTCGGATCGCTGCTCATGACCGCCCTGGGCATCCTCATCGTCAACGCGCTATTCGCTCGACATTGACCGACCCCATCGCGGCTGGACCGTGCCCCTTTTGTGCTCGCGGCGATGACTTGCTCGCTAACGAGCATGCGATGGTCCGCCGTGACATCAATCCGGTAGCGTCCGGTCACCTTCTGATCATCACTCGCCGCCACGTCGCGGACTTCTTTGAGGCGACTGCCACGGAGCGCGCAAGCCTCATGGCGTTGCTGCTAGAGGCCAAGGCGTGGCTGGCGCGCGAGTATGCGCCCGATGGTTTCAACGTGGGCGTCAACATCGGTCTTGCCTCTGGTCAGACCATTCCGCACGTCCACGTGCACCTGATACCGCGGTACCTCGGCGACACGCCGAACCCACGCGGTGGTGTGCGCGGCGTCATTCCCGACAAGCAAACGTACTGACAAAGGGAGTCATACATGCAAGGCGTTTACCTCAAGTTTTTCGTGCAAGAGAGCAACAAGCACCACGGAATCCTCACCTACGAGTGGTTGCTGGAGCAGGCGAAGGCGATCGGCATCCACGGTGGGACTGCCTTTCGAGCCATTGCCGGATACGGTCGCCATGGTCAGCTGCACGAGGACCACTTCTTTGAACTGGCAGGCGACCTGCCGGTCGAAGTTGGCTTTGCTTTGACCGAAGCCGACGCGCAGCGCTTGCTGGATCAGCTGTCCACCGAGAAGCTGACCCTGTTCTACATCAAGGCTCCGATTGAGATCGGCGAAGTGGGTTCGCCTGATGAGCCAGGAGCACCCCAAGAGGCGAAGTAAGGAGTTTGGTCATGTTCAACAAGATCCTGGTGGCCTACGACGGAACGCCATCGGCCGAATCGGCGTTTGAACAGGCGGCTCGCCTGGCGAGGGCCGAACGACAGGCACTGCACGTCGTTGCTGTGGCATGGACGCCGGAAGTCGAAACACGCGTGGCCATGGACATGCAGGTCAAGGAGTTCAAGGCTCTCCTGGAGCAGCTCCGATCTCGCGAGAGCAACATGGACCTTGATCTGAGAACTGAAGTCGCTGAGGGCAATCCTCACGAGCAAATCGTTCGCGTGGCGAAGCGGCTTGACGCCGATCTGCTCGTGATTGGCCATCGTCGGCGGGGACTGATGCAGCGACTCGCGGAGACGTCGGTCGCGAAGCGCGTCATCGATCGGGCGCATTGTCCGGTGATGGTCGCGAACTGATCGAGCGTGGGCTGGGCCACCTGCATATGGCGGAGGGTTAGATCGAGCATGTTCAACGAACTGCGGGGCCAGGCCGTATCCGATTCGAGCCCTCAACAGCTTGAAGTGCGTGCGCATGCTTCCCGCCGGTGCTGTCCCGCTTGCGAAGCGGCCAAGTCGAGTTCCGATGCCTACTTCAGCAAGACTTTTGGCGCGGGAGCCTCTGTCGCCGCGATCAGCGAACTGATCGCGGATGGCCTTGGCTTCTGCAGCCGGCATGGGCAAACGCTCATCAATGACGGGGTGTATGCGAAGCAGGTCGCCCGCGCCTATTCGGGCGCCATCGCGAAGATCCGCCCGTTGCTTCAGCAGTCGGTGATCGACGAACGATGCCAGCACCTATTCTTCTCGGCAGGGCACCGTTGCCCGGCTTGTTCGGCCGAGGACGCAGCGGCCGCCAAAGCTCTGTCACTGATTCGCAAGCGATGGCTGGAGACCATGGGGCCTGCCGAAGACGTGGATGCACTGTGCTGGTCTCACTTCGAGACGTTCGTTGGGCGATTGGCTATCGAGCCCCGCGGCCAAGCTCTACAGCAACACCTGGATGTTCTGCTCGCAGCTGGCCGAAGTCTGGAGCGCTCGCCGAGGGGTGCACTGTCCCAGGCGCTGGCGCTTCTAGGCCATTCTTCCTCAGTCTCGGAAAAGTTCTTGCAGGCCAACGCAGGCACTGCTCCCAAGCCCATGAACGGGTTCCTTGGCGATCCCTATGCCTGTCCGGTGTGCGTGGCCATCGGCGATGCCAGCTCGCATTGGCTGGAGGGACTTCGCTGGGCTGCGGACGACGTGGCCGCAGGGTGCCTGTGGCTGTTCGCGCCGTGCTGCAAGCGCCATGTATGCGAGGCGGCCCGGCTAGGGCGCCCGGACCTGGTCGCGCGCGTTGCGTCTTTCGCGCTTTCCGGACTGGCCGAACAGGCAAGGCAGCAAGTGGCCGGCATCGTGCGCGAGCTGGCACTTGCCGAGCAGCCAAAGCCGGTCTGGTACCGTCCGCGCCGGCGTCGGCGGGAAGCCTCCGCTGCGGGGATACAGCCGGGCAAAAGGTTCATCCTGCGTTGCAGAGGCTGCGAAGCGGAGGCCATTGCCTTGGAACGCGCATCGGGCACATTTCTCGACCTCATGCGTCACGCGCGTTATCGCGAGCTCCTCGCGCGAGGCCATGGCCTGTGTCTGCAACATCTGGCCCACATCCTGCCAGTGGCGCCGCCGGACATCGTGCGTCCATTTCTTGGTCGTTTGCATGCGGCCCACCTGGAAACCTTGCAGAAGGCCTTGTTGAGCCCCGGTGGTGAAACCGTGTGGCTTGAGGCTGTTCGGCGATTCAAAGGGTGGTCAATGCCCTCGGCTGTTGAGTAGCCAGGCGGCCTAAAGTCCTGCCTGGACGGATCGAATCCGATCAGGGTATAGTGACGGCTAGGAGATGGCATTCCTCCACCTTCGATGCTAGTCGAAGGAAACCGCCAGCCGGCTGATGATGCCTACAGACCCGATTCCGGGTGTGTAGTGCCGTCATGAGAAAAGTGCTGAGCTGTTGCATCGCCATAAACACCTCCGAGGATTTCTCCCCGGAAATGTTGACCGGCGCATTTGCAGGCTACTCTGAGCGGTTGCACTGCTACCTGGATCTTCCAACGTACCGACACGTCGGTCAGATTCCAGGAGGCATGCATGAGTTCATCAATCCCTTCGTCATCCATCGTGGAAGCGCTGCGCCCGCTTGTCGCGGACAGCGGGCTTGCGCTGGGGCTGCAATTTTGGGACGGTCGCGTCGAAACGCTCGGCAGCGGTCCGGCCGCAGTCACCTTGCGCATGCCTCATCCGAGCGCAGCGCTCAAGCTCATGCCGCCCGATCTCGGTGTGCTGGCACGGGCCTACATCCACGGTGACATCGACGTCGAAGGGACGGCCCCGGACATCGTTCGGCTGGCGATCGAGCTGGCGAGTGCCGGGGGCGCACATCGACGCCTGCTCAGCCGATTCGTTGGCTGGAGACCCTGGCGTCATAGCCCGGCCAGCGACAAGCGGGCCATTGCCCACCACTACGACGTTTCCAACGAGTTCTATCGGCTGTGGCTCGATCGGCAGATGGTCTATTCCTGCGCCTACTTTCCGAGCGGCTCGGAAACCTTGGAGCAGGCACAGGAAGCCAAGCTCGATCTGATCTGCCGCAAGCTGCAGCTCAAGCCAGGCGACCGCTTTCTCGACATCGGATGTGGCTGGGGCGCCTTGCTGCTATGGGCTCACCGGCACTACGGCGTGAAGGCGACCGGCGTGACCCTCAGCGAGCGGCAGTATCAGCACGTGCGCGAGCGCGTCCGAGAGCTGGGGCTTCAGGACTCCATCGATGTGCGCCTGCAAGATTACCGCCACATCCGGGGTCAGGGTGTGTTCGACAAGATCGCGTCGGTGGGCATGTTCGAGCATGTTGGCATCCGCAATCTGCCGGTTTACTTCGGCACCATCAATCGGCTGCTGACCGACGATGGCCTGGTGCTGAACCACGGAATCACGAACCGAGCCGGAGACGAAGCCGTGCGCGACGGTGCCGGCGAGTTCATCGACCGCTATGTGTTCCCGGACGGCGAACTGCCAACGATGGCGCAAGCGGCCGCGGCGATGGAGTCCCAGCAGCTCGAAGTGTTCGACGTGGAGGGGCTGCGCCCTCACTATGCGCGCACCCTCTCGCACTGGGTAGAGAGGCTGGATGCGAACCGCAACGATGCCATCGACCTCGTGGGGGACCAGACCTACCGCGTCTGGCGCGTCTACATGGCCGGCAGTGCGCAGGCATTCGAGCGCGGTTGGATCTCCGTGCATCAGCTCCTGGCCGCCAAGCGTGCGGTGAAAGGGCTGTCGGCCCAGCGATGGAGCCGCGAGCACATGCTGCCCTCGCCGTCCCCTGTCCTCCATCGGAACCCGGCCAGGGAGACGGCTCCGGAGCGCAGCGAGGCGGACGTATGAATGTCGCCGAGCACTTCCAGTGGGTTTGCAAGGCGCGTGGCCTCTCGCCGGACGCCGCGCAAATTGCGGCGGTCGGACGCCTGCAGCAAAGTTACGAGGATTGGGAAGCCTACGAAGCGATCATCGCGAATCCATTGAAGCGCTTTGTCATTCACCCGGCCACCCCGCAGGGAATCTACATGTGGGGCGGCGTCGGGCGAGGCAAGACGCTTTTGATGGACTGCTTCTACGAAGTTGCTCCCGTGAAAAAGAAGACTCGGATTCATTTTCACGAGTTCATGCACGACGTACACGGCTCGCTCGTAGACCTGCAGGGAGAGGCCGAGCCGTTGGATGCGTTGGCACAGCTCCTCGCATCGCGATATCACCTCATTTGCCTGGACGAATTTCATGTGTCGGACATTGCCGACGCCATGATTCTTTACCGCCTTCTGCTCAAGCTATTTGAGCATCACGTCCAGATCATCACGACCTCGAACTACCCGCCGGACGACCTCTACCGCGATGGTTTGAATCGAGACCGCTTTCTTCCTGCCATTTCGCTATTGAAGGAGCGGCTGCAGGTCATCAACGTCGATGGCGGGATTGACTATCGCGAGCACATGATGACTCGGTTGAAAACCTACTTCTCGCCGATCGGAGACAGCACAAACGCAGAGCTGGAGCGCATTTTTGAAGCGCTTGCGGAGGCCCCCGACGACACCTCGGCATTGAAGGTCGATGGCCGGGAAATAAAGGCCCATAGGCGCGCCAACGACATTGGATGGTTTTCGTTTCAAAGCCTGTGTGAAGGCTTTTATTCGCAGAACGACTATCTACAACTTGCCAGTCGCTTCAAAGCCATCATCCTGTCCGAAGTGCCTCAGTTGACGCCTCAAGCTGGCGCTGCCGCTCGCCGATTCGTCTGGCTCATCGACGTCCTTTACGACCACAACATCAAATTGATTATGTCGGCGGCTGTTCCACCCAGCCAGCTGTATGAGCAAGGTCCGTTGGCTGAGGAATTTGCTCGGACCGTCTCAAGAATTGAGGAGATGCAATCGGAATCCTATCTCCACAGCGCCAAACGCCTCGTCAATTTGGCATGGGCGTAAACCGATGAATTGAGACGCCAAACACTTATGCAAAGCCTGCACATCACTGCCATCGATGCAATGGAGATCCTCGACTCCCGCGGCTATCCCACGGTGGAGGCCAGCGTCGCGTTGTCCAACGGTATGCGATCCACGTCATCGGTACCTTCCGGCACATCCATCGGTGCTCATGAAGCCGTGGAGCTGCGCGATCGCGACCCGCTCCGATATGCAGGTAGAGGCGTGCAGCAAGCGGTGTCGAACATCCGCGATCTCATTGCACCCGCCTTGTGCGGAATGGACCCAACAGATCAGGAACGCCTGGACGAGCGCCTGATCGAATTGGATGGAACTGCAGACAAGGGGCGTCTGGGCGCAAACGCCATGCTTGCGGTTTCGCAGGCATGTGCTCGCGCCGCTGCTCGCAGTCAACAGTTGCCCCTCTACGCCTATTTGAGCGGCGGACAGGCCACACGCCTGCCAGTGCCGATGGCCAACGTCGTGAATGGCGGAAAGCATGCCGACAGTGGTCTCGATGTGCAGGAGGTCATGATCGTCCCGCTCGGCGCCCCGAATTTTGCGGAGTCCTTGCGATACGTGGCCGAGACGTTCTACGCCCTGCAACGGCTGCTGAGCAGCCGTGGCCTCACGGTGGCGGTCGGCGACGAAGGAGGCTTCGCGCCTCTAGTGCGCAGCAATGAGGAGGCGTTCGATTTGGTCATTGAGGCCATCGAGCGCGCCGGCTACAGGCCCGGGAAAGACATCGCCCTTGCACTCGACGTGGCGGCGAGTTCTTTTCATCAGGACGGCCGCTACAAGCTGTGGCGCACGGACTATCGCACCAAGACGAGCAGCGAGCTGACCGCAATGTACCGGGCCTGGGTTGCGAAGTACCCGATCGTCTCAATTGAGGACCCGCTGGCCGAAAGCGACTGGTACGGCTTTCAAGCCCTGACGGCGGAGCTGGGTGAGAGTATCCAGATCGTCGGCGACGACCTCCTTGTGACCAACACCCGCTTCATCGAGCGCGGTATCGAGGAAAAGGTGTGCAACGCGGCGCTGATCAGGCTCAATCAGATCGGCACGTTGACGGAGGCCGTGAAAGCGATCGAACTGTGCCGGCACGCGGGGTGGGAGGCCGTGGTCTCACACCGTTCAGGGGAGACGTGCGACAACTTCCTCGCAGACTTCGCTGTCGCGATGGGCAGCAGCCGCATCAAAGCCGGCTCGATATGCCGCGGCGAGCGGGTCTCCAAGTACAACCGGCTGCTGACAATCGAGCGGGAACTCGGAGCCCGTGCGCGGTTCATCGGTGCATAGAACAATCATGGACGCCACCGCTAGCTCAACTCTTCCACGCGCCCGTGAGGTCGATCGCGGCCTGGACAAGGCAATCCCGTTTGAGAGCATCCTGGGCGAAGGCGCCAGCGTGCACACGGCGGAGCAGCCAGACTGCTTTCACGACCTCGGCTTGGACCAGATCGTAGAGGCCGTCGTCTCGCCTTGGAAGGACTACGACCTCGGAGGGTTCTTTCACGCCAGTCTCTCCTCTGAGGACGCCATCGTGTACCGGCAGGAGGTGATGCGTGACCTCGAACAGCCGGACATCATGGCCGCCTTGCGCGGCTTTACCGATCGCCTCGTGGGCATGCGCCAACAACTGCCCCTGGCGACCAAAAGCTATAACGAACACGAGCGCAACCGCTGGCATCTTGGTGCGGTCCAACGCTATGGCGAGGCCATCACGACGTTGAGGCAGGAGTTGACCTCGCTGCTTCTGCGTTCGCGCGGGCTGCGACGCTGGCGCGAGTACATCGAGCGCTACTCACAGTCCTCGTCCTTCACGCGGTTGATGGAACAGGCGGCATGGTTGGAGCGCGATCTGGCAGCCATCACCTATACCGTCACGATCGAAGGCGCCGACGTCTCGGTCCGTCGTTATGCCGACGAGCCGGACTACACCGCCGAGATCGAGCAGACATTCGCGAAATTCCGGCGAGGCGCGGTGAAGGACTACCTAGCCAAGCTGCCCGTCACTGTGGGGCTCAACCACATCGAGGCCCAGGTACTGGATTGCGTCGCCCGGCTGAACCCAGAGGTGTTCGGCGCACTGTCGATATTCCGCCAAGAGCACCAGGTCTTCGTTGATCCGCAGGTGGAGCGCTTCGACCGTGAGATCCACTTCTACATAGGCTGGCTCGACTTCATCGCCCCATTTAAACGTGCGGGCCTGGCGTTCGACTATCCCGACGTGTCGAACGCAACGAAGGACATCGAGGTGCACTCGGGCTTCGATCTGGCCCTGGGCCGCCGCCTGCTTGGGGAACAGCAGTCCATCGTCTGCAATGACTTCAATCTTCATGGCGAGGAAAGGATGATCGTCATCACCGGCCCGAACCAAGGTGGCAAGACGACCTTCGCGCGCATGTTCGGCCAGCTTCACTGGCTCGCCTGTATCGGCTGCTCGGTGCCGGCCGCGCAGGCCCAGCTGTTTCTCTTCGATCGAATGTTCTCTCACTTCGAGCGCGAAGAAGACATTCGCAATCTGCGCGGCAAGCTGCATGACGATCTGGTGCGCATGCACCACATCCTGGCCCAGACGACGCCGCGCTCGATCGTGGTGATCAACGAGATTTTTTCGTCGACCACGCTGGAAGACGCCTTGTACCTTGGGGACGAAGTGCTCAAGCGGCTCGCCCTGCTCGACGCCATCACGGTCTGCGTGACCTTCCTCGACGAGCTTGCCAGCTTCTCGCCTTCGGTGGTGAGCATGGTTGCCGCGATCGATCCGGTAGACCCGACGGCGCGCAGCTTTAGGCTCGAACGGCGGCCGGCTGACGGCCTGGCGCATGCCCTGGCCATCGCCGAGAAATACCACGTCACCGGCGACTGGCTGAAGAAACGGATACCGCCATGAAAGCCTTGTTGATGCACCCGGATCGCGACTTCGACGGCGACCGACCGGTCCCGGTGAATGCCGCTACGCTCTCGCAGGACCTCGAACTGTCCACCTTGTGGACGGCCATGGCGGGTGACGACGATTTTCTGCTCGACATCGCGCGCAAGGCGACCTTGCTGGCGCTGGATACTGACGCGGCAACTGTGCGGCATCGCCAACAGGCGCTCATGGACGCGCTTGCTCATCCGACCGAACTGCGCGCGCTCTACGCCCTGGCAGTCGAGACGATCGAAGGCCGCAAGAAGCACTGGTTCGGCAGTTTCATGAACTACCCGAGCGGTGTTCTCCACAGTTCGGTCGACCTGATGCAGTTCTTGGTCGGCATGCTGCGAAAGCTGCGGACCTTCGCGGAGCGCGAGGGCGCGACGTTCGGGTCGCCGGGATTCAGCGCGCTCTTTGCCATGCTGCGGGCCGAATTCGCCGACGACTACCTTGCTACTGTGCAGCGTCACCTGAAGACGTTGAAGTTCGACGGTGGAGTGCTTATCAGCGCATCGCTCGGACGCGGTAACGAAGGCATCCACCACGTGCTGCGCCTGCCGCCCGAGAAGCGTCCGTTCTGGCAACGGTGGCTCCGCAGAGGGCCGCCGGAATTCGGGTTCCACCTGCACGAGCGGGACGAGGCCGGTGCTCGCTTCCTCAGCGAACTTCAGGATCGCGGCGTCAACCTGGTGTCCAACGCGCTCGCGCAGTCTTGCGATCACGTCCTGAGCTTCTTCCAGATGCTGCGCACCGAGTTGGCGTTCTACGTGGCCTGCCTCAACCTGCACGAGAAGCTGGCCGCCGCCCAGGCCCCGTGGTGCTTGCCCGGCATGGCCGAGCCGGGCGCGTTGCAGTTTGCTTGCAAGGACCTTCGCGACGCCTGCTTGGTTCTCAAGATGGGCGCAGCCGTCGTTGGCAATGCCGTTGAAGCCGAGGGTCGCGGCCTCATCGTCGTGACGGGTGCGAACCAAGGGGGCAAGTCCAGCTTTCTGCGGGCCTACGGTGTCGCGCAGTTGATGATGCAGGCCGGGATGTTCGTCTGCGCCGAGGCATATGTCGGTGAGCGCTGCACCGGCCTCTTCACGCACTACAAGCGAGAAGAGGACGCTTCGCTCAAGAGCGGCAAGCTGGACGAGGAGCTGGCGCGGCTGAACGATATTGCCGATGCCATCCGGCCAGGCGGCCTGTTCCTGTCCAACGAATCCTTCGCCTCAACCAACGAGCGCGAGGGGTCGGAGATCGCACGCCAAACGGTGAGCGCGCTGCGCGAGCGGCGCATCATGGTCGTCGCCGTCACGCACCTGTTCGACTTTGCGCACCGGCTCGCGGCCGAGCACCGGGCAGATACGTTGTTCCTGCGTGCCGAACGACGAGAGGACGGGTCCCGCTCCTTCAAGTTGGTCGTAGGTGAGGCGCTATCGACCAGCTTTGGTCAGGATCTCTATGCGCAGGTGTTCGGCACGGCGGCGGTACCAGGCTGACCTACCGCTTTTGTGAGGAAAGCGCGGCGGAAGATCACGTCTTCTTCCGAGTCGTTTTGCGAGGGGCCTTCTTGGCCGCGGGCGGCGCATTGACACCGATGCGCGGATTGCCCTTCAACGGCGCCTTCGAGTTCTGCTCGCGTTCAAAGACCTCGGCCGCATAGGCATCGAGCAACGATTCGCACTCCGCCAGCTGCTTTTCGGCGGTTTCACGCGCCGGCGCACCGTAGAAATCCAGGGTCTTGATGCGCTCCAGCCAGTTCTTCAGCTTCTTGAGGTCTTCGTCGTTTTCCTTGAGTTCCGCAAAGGTGTAGTGGTCCGCATCGACTTCCTTCGCGACCTCCTTCTTGTAGTCGGCGCACTTGTCCAGGAATTCCTCATAGTCCTGTTCCCGGTCCTTCTTGAAGTAGGCGACGACACGCTCCTCCTGCTTGGGGTCAAGCGCCAGCGTCTCGAAGATGACGGCGTCTCCGCCACCACGCTCGATCTCGCTTTGGACCATGCGTAATTGACGCTGGTGCTCGGTGGTTGCCGGCAGCACGCAGATGCTGTTCTGGATATAGACCGCCCCCAGGCTGCGGATACGCCGCCAGATGGCCACGCGCACCTTTGACGGTTCACTCGGAACCTTGTAGGTCAGAAGGAGCCAAGCGGACGTCGTCGTTTGCATCATTCACCATGTAGCGACCGTTACACAAAGTTTGTATGGTACCGGGTTACGGCGTCGGAGGCACGCCCGCGCTACAGCGGTGGAAACGCTCTCGGCGGCACGTGACATGCGGCCGAGGAGCACTGGAAGGCCTCATGCAGGCGATGGACTGCTCTGCCGCACGATGGTGACCGCGCAGGGCGCGTAGGCCACGACCTGACGCGCAATCGAGCCGATCAGCCAGCGCTCGAACAGCGTGTGTCCGCGGTGGCCAACGACGATGTGGTCGATGCGGTGCTGCTCCGCATAACGCACCAGTTGCTCTGCGGGATGGCCGACGACGAGCTGGGCTTGTGCGCTCAGGCCATCGTTGGCTAGGCGCACTCTCAGCGCCGAGAGGACGTGGTGGTAGCGGCGCTGCGCATCCTCGATGGCAGCTTCCGCCTCCACTTCGTCACCGAACTCCGGGGGGCGTGCCACGACCAGCACGTGTAGTTCGGCGCCGTAGCGCTTTGCCAGGTCGACGGCGAAGCCGTATGCCTGGTCGGCGGATGCCGACCCGTCATGCCCAAGTAGGATCTTGTGGATCATGATGCTCTCCTCACAGGAGCGCCGCTCCCTTCACCGATGGCGGCGGCTTCATCGGGCTGCGCCGGAACCTTGTCGATCAAGTGGCGCGGCAGGAAGAAGGCGTTGGCGACGAGCGTCGGCACTACGGCGCTCAGGATGACCGTCGCCACCAGGGCCGAATACTGTGCCTGGGTGATGACGTTGTGCGATAGGCCGAACAGCGCCGCGATCGTGCCGAAGGTCAATCCTGTGGACATGAGCATGGTCGTATAGGCGGCCTCGCCGCGCGGCGCCTTGTAGGCGCGTGTGACCGGATAGACACCGACGATCTTTGTGACCATCTTGGCGACGAGCAGCACCAGCATCGCCGCAGGCGCTGCCACGAGTGCGGGGATGGACACCAGCGAACCGGCACGAATGAAATAGAACGGGGTCAGCAAACCAAAGGTCAGCGTGCGCAGGCGCCGGACCAGCACATGGTCCTTGCCGACGGTGCCCGCCAGCACCATGCCGATCAGGTAAGCAGGCAGCACGGCTTCGCTTTCTGCCCAGGTGGCGAGTGCGCCCATGCCGAATAGGCACAACATCAAAAACTTTGCTTCCAGCTCTGACGGCCGACCACCGAAACGGCGGAAGAACCACGGCGTAATGATGGGCAAAACAATGAAGACGACCACGCCGGCCCCTAGGAAGATCAGGGTGCGCATGCTGAATGGCGCGAACAGCAGGCCGAGGGCGACGACGGTAGCCAGGTCCGTCACGAAGCAGGCGGCCAGGACCGTCTTGCCGTAGTTCGTCTGATTGAGTCCGAACTCCAGCATGACCGCGTACACAACGGCGACGGAGGTAGTGGACATCGCGATGCCTGCGAGCCAGCTTGCCTGACCCGACCAACCGAGCGCGAACCGGGCAATGGCGGCACAGCCGAGAAATGGCACCAGGAAGCTGATGAAGCCGACAGCGCAGGCCTCCTTCCACTGCCGCTTGAAGACCACCGGGTCCAATTCCGCGCCGGCCAGAAAGGTCAGCACGATGGCACCGGCCCCGGCGAGGAACTTGAGCCAGGAGGCATCGCCTGCCAGGATCGTGCTTCCGAGCAGCGCGCCGATGATCAACTGCGCAATCGTGCCGACGACGATTTCCGAGAGCGCTGTGGCTACCTTCAGCCAGATCGACAACAGTGTGGCGATCAATGCCAGTCCTAGCCAGAGCGCGGCCTGAGCCCAGATTTCGGTCATGGTGAGCCTTCCTTGGGCAACACACCGCCGTTCGTGGGGTCGCCTTGTTTTGGGTTGATGACGCCGAAAACCGCGGGAATGCGTGCGTAGAACACGCGCACGTTTTCCTTCCGCAGCAGCGCGAGCAGCTGGTCCACCTCGTCGTCGGTGACGATGAACTCGACCTCCACGGTCAAGGTGCCGGCCAGCTCGAAGAAGTGATCTTCATGAAGGACGTGGTGGCTGCCGAAGCCGGCCATTGCCCGGAAGGCGGACCCGCCTCGGATGCCCAGCTTGTTCGCCTGTTGCAGGAGCCACTCCCACAGCAGCGTGCGATGGATGCGCTGATCCTCGTGGACGTAGAAGCGCAGGAAGCAGCCATTCATGGCCGCAGCTCCGGGCAGCCCAGGAATGCGAGCGCACTCCTCGAGCCTGGAGGGGGCTCATCGCTCGCGGTCGCAATCGCGAGCCCTGGAAAGCGTGACGATTCGTTCACTTCCGGCTCCTTCAGAACATGGAGCGGGTGGGCATTGGTCGAACCGGAAAGAAAAATGCCTACCGCGCTCACGTTGAGCTTGGTAGGCATCATCAGCCCTTCGGAGGGCGGTTAGAGGAGGTATGCCATCTCCTGTGATCCATTCTAGCGAATACCCCTCGGAGCGGCAACTTCGGGGCGTGTCAAGTCTTGCCCAAGAGCCCTTCGAGGATCTCCGCCTGTTTCGTGAAGTCTTCTGGTCGGCGCTGCCGGAAGGTTTCTAGGTTGCTGAGCTTCCAGCGCAGAGCGGGTAGTTGCGCCGCATGCTGACAGTGCAGCAAGGACCAGTCGGGTTCCGCTCGCACCAGGCCGGTCAGGAATTGCCGCTGCGCAGCCGTCAGTCGCTGCGGCAATTCGCTTCGCAACTGCCTGCGTGCTTGCAGGAGCGTGTCCAGCGAGCTGTCCACCTCAGTCATGCCGACAAAGGCCCGCTCATACTCGGCCGCGACGTCCTTGTCGTTGCCAAATAGCACTTCATGGGGCGGCCTGTTGTGTCCTGCGAGGTACACCACGAAGCACTCGACCATGCCATCGCTGATGCCTCCCGATTCGTAGAGTTGCCATACGTCGAACAGGTCGCGCGGATGCTGCCGGTCCAGCGCGGCGACCAATTTGCTGGCGTACAACTCGTCTCTTGCCAGCATCGGCAACTCGAATTCAACGCCGAACAGGTCGCTGCTTCGACTGCTTAGCGGCCGTCGCTCGGTCGGGAGGACGCTACCGCGAAACACGACGTTGACCTCCACCTTGACCTGGCTGGAGTCGTTCTCGACGATCAGCTTGGTGTCTCCCAAGTCCTTGGAGCGAACCAGGCGAGTCTGCACACCCAGCGGTGCGACACGGGTGGCGATGGCCGCCAGCTCCTGATTGATCGCCTGCAGCGCTTCGTCCCGTGGGGTCTGCCAAGGCAGGTACACGACATCGATATCCACCGACAGCCGCGGCATGTCCTGCACGAATAGGTTGATAGCCGTGCCACCCTTCATGGCGAAGACGTCGCTTGCGAACACGTCTGGCGCGACGGACAGCAGCAGACGAACCGTGTCGGCGTAGGCTTTATCCATGAGGTTTCAGGCTCAACAAGGTTCCGTCGTCCATTCGGCTCATCCAACGTGTTGAACTACCGCTGCGGACCGAGTGGTGCGCCAGCAGCGCATCCACGTCCACGAAGTTGGTCTCGCGCGCCCAAGTGAGGAACAAGCGCACTGCCTTCACGCTGGTGCAACAGGACAGCAGCTGTCCGAGCATGTCCTTGCGAGGGCTGCGCAAGCCGTCGAAGAGATTGCGCGCCTCTTCCAGACTTTGTTTCGTGCCGGCTTCGTAAAGCAGCTCCAGAACGGCCCGCTCCGAAACCGCCACCTTTAGCTCCTCGGGACTGCCCGGAGGTGTCATCAAGGTCTTGCTGGCCAGTGACGTGTCTGGCCACTCGAACAGGTGGGCGTGGACGTAGCGGGCTGGAAAGCGGGAGGTGAACCAGGCCGGTAGCGCGTAGCGGCTGTCGCCCCACAGAACGAGGGTGTCCCGGCTGCCCAGGTTGTGCCTGACGCCCTGCAGCGCCAGGGCACTCTTGCCGCCGACATGCAATCCGGGCACCCGCCGCTGCAGGAACTTGAGTGCCCCGTAGACGCCAAACTCGTCATTGGGGAAAGCGTAGACGCCCTGCGCCAAGCGCACGAGCCAGCCCCCGTCGGCATAGTGGGCCGCGAGCTGGGGCGATACCTGAAACCGGCCGAGGGTGGCCAGATCGAACGGCGCCCCGCGCGGTAGCTCCGCCTGCAGCTTCTTGATTACTTGGTGACGAGATTTTCCATCCATGCTATAAAAATAGCACAAAATCCAATCAAGCATGTTGCCACCCTGTAGGTGGAGTCGTAAAAATAGCATATGGCTTTACTTTTGAAGCAAAATCTAATCAACATGACGCCAGGCTACCCACGCAGCCCGTCTGCGACGAACTCGCGGCGGGGGGCGAGCTAAACCACAGCTCGGGTGGGGTATCCCTGTCGAACGGAGGTGCAACATGAGTACCAACTCGCACAACGCACATTGGAGCGGCCGGCTGGGCCGGGCGGCTGGCCGCGCCTGGCGCGGCTACCGACGCCAAGAAACACGTACCGCAGCCGCCCTCAGTGCTCGTGGAATACCTGCCGCCTTCACGCGCGTCATCTTGTGGGTGGGACAACTCGCAGTCCTCGCCATGCTGCTCTACGCAGCTTTCTGGGTGACTCTGTTGGTCGCCGTGGTGCTGGTCGTCCTGATCGCAAGAAATCAGGACGACGAGGACGAGGCGTCCAACCCAACGGAATGGCGCTACGGGTCGGCGGGCTACGGCCTCTACACGTCAGACGAGCACCGCATCGACCCACACGACCCTGAAGACGAACAGCCGTAGAAGCAACTATTTCGCGGCCTTGAGCGCAACCCCTGCGCCTTTGCCTCCCGCTGCTTGAGCATCGCGTGTGCCGGAGGCCAAGCCTTGAATGGCGTTGCCGGCGCGCACCCCCACCCATCCGAGCGCGGTCACCCAGAAGGTCGGCAGAACGATGAACATCGCCGCCAGCACGAAGTTGAGCAGCATGTCTCCGAAGGCGTTGTTCAGCCCGATCAGCGGGTCGAAGTTGGTGTGGGGCCGGTTCGCTCCGAAGCCCCAGCCGTAGAGCGCATCCAAGATCGTGCTGTCCAACCAGCGCCCGAGCTGGAACCAGAAGTCCACGAAGAACAACGCGAACTCGACGCAGCTCACGGTGATGACGGCTTTGAGCTCGTAGGTGCCGAACAGCAGCACCAGCGGGATGCAGATCACCAGCGCCATCTTCAGCAGCGACAGCACCATCGGCAGCGCCTGGCGAACCACGTCCATCGCCGGGAAGAACCCGATCGACCCGACGGCCAGCCCGAGGTCCCCCGCGCCGCGCGTTACGACGTTGGGCAGGGATTTCTCAATCTGGCCGCCGTAATCCGTGTAGACGGAACCCTGGTTCATCTTCTGCTGCTTCGGCGAAACCACCGCGCGGACCACCGAGTCGTTGACCTCGTTCTGCGACAGGAAGCCCGCCCAGCGCCCCAGGCGCGTCAACAGATCGGGATCGACCTGAGCCAGCAGGCGCGCGCGCAGCCCGCTGCTGCCGTCCGACCACCACTGCCGACACGTCGGGTAGCCCCCTCCGCTGTCCACCTGGGCGAGGCCCGCATCGCGCGTCGCGTCATAAGGCCAGGCCGTGCGCGGCGTGCTCGAATGGTAGGTGTCGTAGAAGCCTGCATTGCTCTGGAAGTAGCTCGACCCGATCCAGGTGACGTCGTTCATCTGGTCATCCGACAGCGTGGGCCGGTTCATGAACAGTTTGGCGCGCGACGGGCCATAGCAGTCATGCACGAAGTCGCCGACCTCCTGCGCGAGCACCGGGTCGTTGATGCGCGTGGCGTCCACGTCCATGCGGATCTGCCGTAGGTCTGTCCCGCAGGGAATGGCCGCCACCGCGGCGCCGGTCACGGCCTTGGAGATGGCGTGCATGAAGAACCACCACACCGGCAGCAGCGCGCTCTGATTGTTCAAAGTCGTGTAGACGTTCGCCCAGCCTGTGTCGGCGGGCTGAGGCACGTTGACCTGGCATTGCGCCGAGCGCGTGGTGTCGAACTTGATCGTGCTTAGGTCGACGGGGATGAAGGGGATGCCGGCGAACATGATGACGAAGATCGCCACCCACACGCGGTTCTCGATGCGCATGGACGACAGCACACCCTTGTTGCCCTCGTCCGCGCCCTCGGCGCGTGCGCGCAGCCACTCGTGGATCACGATGGCGCCGAAGGGCAACGCGAATACCCCCGAGGCCACGAGGATGTTCCAGATGCCGTTGTTGACCACCCAGCCCACGAGGGTGAGGTAATACTCGAGATAGTCCGTGGTGTAGAGCGTCATGACGTTCTCCCCGTTCTTCAATTCGCGCGCAGCAGTTGGCTGGCTTCGAGCAGCACGACCGCGACGACGGCGGCCACCTCCGCGCGTCGCAGGCGCTGGCCGGCCTCGGGCTCTGGCTCGCGCTCATGCAGGCGAGCACGCATCCACCGCCACCCAACCGCCGTGGCGGCGTACAGCAGCAGCCGCCAGACCAGGAAGTGCAGCGAGTGCGCGCTCAGCCAGCGCTCCCAGCCCGCGACGCTGCCGACGACGCCGATGCCGATGACGTTGATCGCCACCGCAATGCCTGCGACCAGCAGCGCCCACAGCAGCCCGAGGCCGACGCGGCGGTTGAACAACCAGGCTGGCCGCAGCCAGCGCCATCCGATGCCGGCCATCAGTGGCTCCGCGGCTTCTGCACTTCCTTGAGCCGGTCGCGCGTGGTGTCGCCCTCGAAGATGCCCCGCGAGCCGCCGGCCCGCGTGTTGTGGCGCTGGACGATCGCCATCGCGGAGTTGCCCGCGAGTGCGCGCCGCAGTTCGAGCTCGGTCTTGAGGTTGTTGATCTCCTGCTCCAGCGCGCCGTTCTCCTGATCGACCGCCTTCACGGCGAGGTCGTTGGCCGCGACGTTGGGTTCCTTCTTGCCGGTCAGCAGCGTGCGCTGCAACAGCAGGGCCTTCTCCAGCACGGACGACAGCGCCGCCTCCGAAGCCAGGCGCTTGCCGAGCAGGTCCTGGTCGGGCTCGTCGCGCAGCGCCTCGATGACGCCGCGCGTGATCGGCAGCGAGTTGCTGCCGGCCGCTTCCAGGTTCGCCACCGTCGTGGGCTTCGCGCCCGTCACCAGGTCTTGCAGCGCCTGCAGCTTGGTCTCGTACTCCTCCTGGATGACCGGCGTCAGGCCCACGCCCGGCGTGGTCTGCGTCTTGGTGCAGGACTCGCAGGTGCGCTGCTCGCGTTCGCCGAGCACGCGCGTCGCAAAGGCGGCGGCATCGTCGGGAGAGCTCCAGGTCTGGCAGGTCAGGCGATTGCCGCAGCTGGCGCGCGGGATCGACGAGGTATCGCTGACGCTGCGGCTGTTCAGCAGGTTGTAGCCGGCGCGGGTGACGTCGCCCACCACCTTGATCGAGCTCTGGCTCGCACCACCCGCGCTGGCGCCCCCGACCCAGGGCACACCGTTGTTGCCCTTGTTGGACTCGGCCTGCTCGACGGAAGCCACGCCGTCGCCGTTCGCGCTGACCGCATCGCGCATCGCAATGCCTTCGGACAGCTGGTCCCAACTGGTTTGACCGCCGGCCATGTCTGCCATACGGTTGGCGATGGCGCGGCAGGTCATCTTCGAGCGATCGAAATCCAGCCGTGCCTGCAGCACACCGTTGGTCAGCAGGTTGTAGAGACCCGGATCGGCGCGCTGGATGATCAGCGCCGGCAGCGACGCCACCGCGGCCGTGGCGTTCTGAATGACCGACGACATGATGGCCTGGAAGCCATTGGTCAGGCCATTGAGTTGATTCTGGAGCGTCGTCGTGATGCTCATGTTTCCGCAGATCAGGTTGCTGTTCCACCCGATCCCGACGCCGATGCTCTGCATGTTTCCGGCGCCGCTCATGGAGACGGCGCGGCCACCGCCCACGCTGTAGAGCACGTCGTCGCCGATCACGCTGCCGCTGACGCTCACGCTGTTCGGGTCGATGCGGGTTTGCGCCCAGGCCACGCCCACGGCTGCTGTGACGGCGCAGCCGAGCGTGATCGACAGTGCGTGCGGCCTGGCGCGTCGAAGGAAACGGAAAAGAGCTGCTTTCATCGGATCACCTCACTGGAAATCGACGCTACCGAGGAACACCTGGCCGCGGCGCTGGCAGCAGGCGTAGGGCCGCCACAGCGCGAAGGCGTAGTCGCCCTGCTGGGCCTGCACGTGCACGTTGCTGTTCGGAAAGACCGCGCACGTGGTCGAGAGCGTTGGGGTCAGCTCTTGCCACTTGCCGGTCGAGGCATCGCTCTCCATCAGCGCACCGGCGGGCCAGTAGCCGTCGCTGGCGGTGGCGAGCAAGGGCTGGTACACGTGGGGCTGCATGCGGCGGGTCACCACGTCGCCCGCGCGCTGCGCGACCACCGCCCCGCTCTTGTAGTCATCGGTCTGGTGAAGGAAGCCGCCACGTGCGTAGACGTTGCCCCACAGGTTCAGCGTCGTGCGCGCGCCGATCTCGCGCATGCCGGGAACGAGGGCTTCCGGGTAGACCAGCTCCGGGATGTTGTAGCGCCAGGCCAGCGTGTCCAGCGTGCTGAGCAGGTACGGCATGAAGGCCGTACCCGCCCCCTGGCAGGTGTAGCCCGACGCGCTGGCGAACTGGCTGAAGGCGTAGCCACCAGGGTGGCCGATCACGTCCGCGTTCTTGAACTTGGCGAGGTTGTTCTCGTTGTCGTGGTTCGTCGTGCCGTCGCCGCCTGCCTTCGCCGTGGAGTTGGGCATGCTCATCGCGCGCACCTCGACCCACGGGTTCGCACCCGTGTTCGAGTAGCTCGATACCACGGCATCGGGCACGTAGTGCCGCACCTTGGTGGACGTGCGCACCGAGCAGCCGAAGGGCGTGCAGAACAGCCAGTAGCAGATGCCGACGACGCGGTAGGCCAGGCAGTCAGGCGAGACGGTCGAGGCCACGATCGTGGCGGTGTCCAGCGCGAACGACGATGCGGCACCGGCCAGCAGCACCGAGGCAAGGCCCAGGCGCGCACGGCGCGAGCAGGCCTGCGGCAACCGCAACGACAGGCGGCTCATGGTGTGGACCTCCGGAACGTGTCGATGCGTGCCACGGCGCGGGCCACATCCGCGTCTCCGTAGACCACGTAGCGGCGATCGACCACCACGGCCGGCAGCGCGGCGATGCCCAGGCCCCAGGCATCGGTCACGTCCTGGTAGGCGCGAGCGATGCGTCGCTGCAGCTCGGGGCCGCCGTCGCGCAGACGCTGCTGCACGATGGCGGCGGCGCGCGCTGGATCGGCGGGCAGGTCGGCCGCCAGTTCAGCCTCGATGCGCGCCGGCAGGTCCAGCTCGACGAGGCGTGCTCCGGCCACGGACTGCACCGGATGGCTGCGGTCGGTCACGACGAGCACGTCTGCGGCCATTGCCACGGCGCTGAACGTCGTCAGCGCGGTGAGGGCCGCGAGCAGCGCCATGCTCGTGCGAAGGGTTCGCCCCAACCGCGAAGCGATGAAGAAGGGAGCCGTCATGCCAGGCGTCCTCGGAGTCGATCGAAGGCTCCATCGAACGCCAACACGAGCCCGGCCGCGACAAACAAAGCGCACGAGCGATGCCCCGCTTTGCCTCGGCCAACGACCAAAGAAAAGCGGGAGCCGAAGCTCCCGCGGGGATCAGTGGATCGCGGCCGCAGCCTGCACGGCGCGCAGCGCGTGCTTGCGCCAGAACGGATCGACGACCCGGCCGGCCAGGACGCGCGCCTGCAGGCGGAGCCCGGCGGCCGTGCAATGGTTGTCCCAGCCCGCCTCGAAGGCCGCCTCGACGCGGAGGTATTCGACCTGCTTGGCAACGGCGGCGATGTCGTCGTCGGAGAGGACGGGCTCGCACCAACGGATGGCCGTAGCCCAGACCTGGCCGGCGAGCACCAGACGGCCGAGTTCGTCATGCACGAGGACCAGCTCCGGCCGGAAGCCCAGCGCGTCGGAGTCAAAGTTCAGCTCGAACTCGTCGTTGGCCACGCACGCGGCGGCCATCGCCATCGCATCTTCGATGAGGCCGCGCTGGCCGAGCGCGAGCTTGCAAGGCGCCCACCAGGTGCCGTAGACCGGATCGTCTTCCGGGTACTCGACCTCTCCGCAGCAGGTGATGGTGAACTGGCGCCAGAACACGTCTTCACGGATGAAGGTGCCGGCGCGGTAGGGCGTGGCGACGAACGACACGCCTTCGACAACATGGATCTTGGGTTGCATGGCAAAGCTCCTGGGAAGAAATGCGCAGGCGCCACAGGTCCGCACGGGCCTGGACTACCCGCGCGGGTTGAAGAAGGGAGAGAGTCGGGAACGGATCGAGGCCCGCGGCTACAGCAGGCCGTGATCGGCGAAGGAGTACGGCGGCCCCTCGCCCACGATGAAGTGATCCAGCACGCGCACGTCGACTAGCGCGAGTGCAGTCTTGAGCGTTTGCGTGATCGCCTCGTCGGCGCGCGAGGGCTGGGTCACCCCGCTGGGATGCTGGTGGGCAAAGACCAGTGCCGCGGCGTTCAGCGCCAGCGCGCGCTGGACCACCACCCGCGGATAGATCGAGGCCGTGTCGATCGTGCCTCTGAACAGCGGCTCGAAGGACAGGACACGGTGGCCGCCATCCATGAAGATGACGGCGAACATCTCGTTGGGCTCTCCGACGAGCTTCAGGTGCAGGTAGTCGCGCACGGCGGCGGGACCCGACAGGCAGGGACCGGCCTTGAAGAGACGCTGCTCCAGCAAGGTGATGGCTTGCCGGACGATCCAGTCTTCGTGCTGGGCGGCGATGAGGGACAGTGACTCCGCGCGGGAGTCGGCGACGATGCAGGACATAGCGAACCTCCAAGGGGTGAAGTTGGGAGGTCCCGGCCCCGGGGGGTGGACCCTCCGGGACGAGATGAAGAAGCACGAGCGAGAACAAGCGGCATCCACCACCGCGGGCGCGGTGGTTGTTCGCAGCCAGGGATGCAAAGCGAACGGGGCGATCAGCGCGGACGCATCCGCGGCGTAGCCTTGAAGATCGTCGGCTACCTGGGCATGTCGCCGGGGGACTCGGCAGGCATTTCCTTCGATGGGGCGGCGTCGGCGCCCCCCGCGGCTACTAGGTCGATGGCCGACAGCAAGGCGTCACCTTCGACAGGTCCGCGCAAGAGCAGCGTCTTATCGGACTGGCGGTCTTGCAGGCGCAACGTGGGTGTGGCGGCAATCTGCTGCTGGGCGGCTTCGGCGGCCTGCGCGCGGATCGCCGCGTCGGCCGCCGCGCCGTCCACGCACTGCTGCGCGGCTGGCGTGAGGCCGGGATAACGCAAGCCTTCGGGGAGGCCCTGGCCGTCGCCGCGGGTGTGGGCGTAGACCCATTAGACGGCCTGCCAGAACGCCGCCTGGCCGCCGTGCAGGCCGACGCATTCGACCAGGCGGGCCTCGGTGGACGCCGCTGGTTCGTGCATCGCCAGCGGCAGGTGGTGCCACTGCCAAGCCACGTCGGGATGCGCGTCGATCCAGCGCTTGAGCACCGTGAAGTACGCGCGGCAGAACGGGCATTCAAGGTCGGCGTATTCGATGACCGTGAAACGCGCATCCGAGCGGCCGTAGCGCCAGGGCGGGCCGGCCGGCATCGGCGCGGCTGGCCGCGCGTTGAGCAGCGTATCGGGCTTGACCCCGCCGAGCATCCCGACGGGCAGCGTCGTCGCAGCGGGGTCGGCGCTGGGCGAAGTATCCGGACGCAGCATCGCCCAGACCACGACGACGATGAGCAGCGCCAATGCCGCGAGCCCGGCCAGGACGACGCGGGAACGATCGAGACGAGGCCAGCGCATGTCGATCTCCTTCAGGTCAGCGCATCGAGCGCCAAAGGCTCGATGCCGCGGGCGCGGTCGATCTTCTCGGCCACCTTGAAGGCCGCATCCAGTTCGCCGATGCCGTGCTGGCGCATCAACTGGAAGCGCTCGGCCTTCTCCTCCGGCTCGGTTTGCGCGAGCGCAAGGTACAGGCTGGGTGGCACCGCGCGGAACAGCACTTCCATGCTTTTGGAAAGGATCACGCCCTCGCTGAAACTGCCGGCCTGCTTGCGCGCCGAGAGCATCAAGGCCTTCTGCGCCGGGTTCAGCTCGCGGAAGCGCGCGATCTTCTCGACCTCATCGGGCGGCATGGACAGGCAAATCCACCACTCGATCATGTTCAGCATCGGCTCGGCCGCCTTGGGCAGGTCGTCGATGTTCTGCGTCGCCAGCCAGTACCACGCGCCGAGCTTGCGCCACATCTTGGTGATCTTGACGACGTAGGGCGCAAGCAGCGGGTTCTTGGTGATGATGTGGCCTTCGTCCGTGACGTTGATGATCGGCCGGCCCAGGAACTGGTCGCGCTCGGCGATGTTGTTGACCGTGTTGATGAGGCTGATGTACGCGATCGACAACTGCGCGTTGTAGCCCTCGCGCGCGAAGGTCGCCAGGTCGACGATGGTGATGTCGGCCTCGGGCCAGGGCGTGCCGGGCCGATCGAACATCTGGCCGTCCACGCCCTGGCAGAACATATCCATGGCATCGGCCATTTCCAGCAGTCGCGCGCGACGCGCTTCCGGCAGCGTGGCGTCGCGGGCGCGCTCGCGCAGCGCATCGCGCACGTCGCGCGTGAGCACGGTGCGCTTCTCGCTGACGCAGCGCTGGGCTGCGTCGAGGATGCACTGGCGGATCAGACTGCGGTCGGCACGCGTCATGCGCGCTTCTTCCTTGTCTTCGCCGCCGGTGATCATCAGGCGCGCGGTGATTTCCAGTTCACCCAGCACGTCGCGCTGCTCGTCCGCGTCCGCAGCCTGAGCCTTCTCGTCGCGGTCCTCGTCCAGGTCGTCGGCGTCGAGTGTCTGCACCTGGCTCGGTGTCTCGACGAGGCGATGCGCATCGGCGAACGGCGCGAGGCTTACGCCCGCGCCGGGCGCGAGCTTGACACGATGCACCTTCAGGCCCAGGCGTGCGGCGAAGTCGCCGAACAGGCCGAAGCTGTTGCCGGCTTCCACGATGAACATGCGCGGCCGGTAGATCGCCGTGACCTGGTTCAGGATGTTGTTCAGCGTGGCCGACTTGCCCGAGCCGGTGGGGCCGAACAGGAACAGGTGTGCGTTCATCTGCCGGTCGAGGCGGTTCAGCGGATCGAAGGTGATCGGCCCCCCGCCGCGGTTGAAGAACGTGATGCCCGGATGGCCCGTGCCCTGGCTGCGGCCCCACACAGGCGCGAGGTTCGCGGCATGCTGCGCGAACATCAGTTGCGTGTACCACTGCCGTTTGTCGAGTGCGGGGTCGAACACGCAGGGCAGCCAGCGCAGGTAGCTGTTGAGCGGCGCCACCTCGTCTTCCTCGCGCACCGGCTGCAGGCCGGCGTTGAGCATGACGTTGACCAGTTGCAGGCCGCGTGCATCGAGCTCGTCGAGGTCGCGGCCGCGCAGGTAGAACGCCAGCGCGCCGCGATAGAGCTTGTGCGCCGAGCCGATCAGGCCGCGCGCCTGCTGCACGTCTTGGCGAGTCTGCTCCGAAGCCAGCGTCTCGCCGACCGACTTCCGGGCCAGGTGGTTCAGGTGCGCTTCGAGCACGTCCTGCGGCGTGGCGACGACCGTGAGGCAGAGGATGGTGTCCTCGGGCATCTGGTCGAACAGGGCATTGACCGCATCGCCACCCTTGCGCGTCTCGCCGGTGAGGTGGCCGGTCGCTGGCGGCATGCGCAGCCGATCCATCACGACGACCCGGTGCGGCATGCCGTCGAAGGACCAGGTGCCACTGTCCACGTCGGAGCGCGGCCGGCCGAAGAACAGGCGCTGCGCGAAGTCGCCGCCCGCCAGTTCTACCTCAGCGTCGCTCCCGCCTGCTTCCGCTTCATCGGGATAGCGCGTGAGCGCATAGAAGCGCTCGCGGTCCTCGGCGCCGGGTCCGAGCAGCGTCGGATGCGGGTTGAACCAGCGCAGTAGCCAGTCGTGGACGTCGGCTGCGGCCAGGCGCCTGGCCTTCACGCCCGCGTTCGCCAGGCCGCCGGCGAGCCGGTCGCAGATCGTGGCGAGGGCCTGCTCCGGGGACTGGCCGCGGCGGGCTGTTGCAGCGTTGGGCGAGCGCCGGTAGACCACCATGCGTACACGCCGCACTTGGCCGCGCCACGGCAGACGCGTGACCGTCGTGTCCTCGAACAGGCCTCCGGGCTTGGCGATGGCGCGCAGGTGGTGCGCGAAAAACTTCAGATAGAACTCGGTGAAGGCACTCCCCTGCGCGCGCGGGCGCACGTAGTCCCCCAGGGTGCGCAGGTAGTGGTCCCAGGTCGATTCGTCCTGGGCGTAGAGCTGCACAATCCAGGGGTGGTCATCCAGCTCGTCGAACGAATCCTGCAGCGCGTTCTCCAGTGCATCGCGTGCCCGCCACAGCCAGGCCATCTCGCGGCCTTCGGTGCCTACCGGCGCCAGCTCGAAAAAAGCCGCCACGGACTGACCGTCTTCGAGCAGCATGCTCTTGGAGCCGGGCAGGTATTCGACCCAGGGCAGCAGGTCTGCGAACGCGGGCGCGACGTCGTAGAGCCGCTGGTGGTCGGCCTCGGTCGCTGTGCCGTGCGGCCGCGCGCGACCCGGCTCGGGAATGCCGGCGTCGGCCAGCCTCTCTACGTGTCGCTCCCAGGCGTCGCAGTCGTCGCGATCCTCGTCGGGGGCTTCCACCGGCAGGGTCGAGACGAAATCAGGCGACACCGCCTTGCGCGGCCATGGCAACCAGGCCATCAGTAGTCCTCCAGCCGCTCGCCCGGCATTGCGTACTGCACGCGCTGGTACAGCGGGAAAACGGTGCTGTAGCCTGGAACCGGCACGGGATCGGTGCCGGCCAGGTGCGGGAACACGTACATGACGAGATCGGGATTGGGCAGACGCCGGAACTGGCGGTAAATCTCGTTGCTCGCCGTGCGCGTGTACGCGGCGTTGCCCGCGGGCGTCGCACGGGTGTCGGCGTCGGTCAGCGGGCGCCGCAGGCTTTGGCGCGCATCGAGCAGCTGGCGTGCGGCCTGCCCGCCGACCGCGCCGCCTGCGCTACTGCCGCCGCCCGTCTCCTGCTGCCAGATGTCAAACATCGTGCTGTCGCCATGGGGCAGCAGTTTTTCCTTGCTCGTCGCGCAGCCACCCAGCACTGCGATGGTGAGCACGGTCGCCACAGCTTCAATCCAGATCCGACGCATGGGTGCCTCCGAGGGTGTGATTGACCCGGCGCCCCTTGGCGTCGTAGTCGATGAGAAGCGGACGCTCCAGGTGCACGGCGACCTTGGCGCCGGGCTGCACATACACCGCGGCGAAGGCCTGGCCGTAGAGCTTGTTGACCCACTGCGACATCTCCTGCACGCCACCCGCCAGGATGCGGCCCATGGCCTCGTTGCCGCTGATGCCGACGGTGCCGAGCGAACCGTTGCTGTTGGCGACTACGGCCACGCTGCCGTTGTCGGACTTGATGAGCGACGCCGCGCCGGCCCCCGCAGCGGTGATCAGTGCCTGGCTGCCCAGGTATTGCTGCGCATTGCTGCGCCGCTCGCCGCTGACGCAGGGGATGCCATAGGGATCGCTGATCCAGCCCAGGCCGCCTTGCGTGGAGCCGGTGCTGCCACCGCCGTTGCTGCCGCTGTTCGTGCCGCCACCGGTTTGACTGCCGTCCTGCCCGAGCTTGCTGTCGTCGGGCATGGTGCGGACGGTGCCATCGTTGAAGACGAACGTGACGGAGCGGATGTTTCCGCGCACGCACGAGAGCGTCCAGTCACCCGAGGCCGTGCCGCTGACCACGGCGCCGGCCACGTCGGGAATGTCGATGCCGTTGGCCGTGAGGTTGTCGGGGCCGATCAGCACCTTGAACGGAAAGGCGTCGTGCACCGTGCCGTCGACCGGCACGCGGCCGATCAGCGCGGTCATGGCGATCGAGCCCATGAGGGTCGCATTCGTGGGTACCGTGTAGACCGGCCGGGTCGAGCTGCGCACCGCGCCTGCCGCCTGCGTACCGGCATCCGCCACGGTGTCGGCGGCATTCGACAGGGTTTTCTGCGCCGGGCCGAAGCTGGTGGGAAAGCTCGGGCTGCTGGCCGCGCTGCCGTTCTTGGCCTGCGGCTTCGCGTCATCCGGTTCCACCCAGCGTGTGCCTGCCGTGCCACTGGTGCTGCCGCGATTGCCCGCGCCCTGGCCACTACCGAAGTTCTTGCCGTCGCCGTCTTCCAGACCGAGACCCACGGGCAGATCGGCCTGACTGCTCTTGCTGGAGAGTCCGTCGAGGCGCTTTTGCAGATCTTGCAGCAGGCCCTGGGTCTGCTGGCGGTCGTTGGCCACCTGGTCGCGGTCTTGCTGGATGCGACCGCGCTCGCCGTCCAGCGCGGTCTGGATGCGCTGATCGATCGCGCTCTCGCGGGCGCGCATGCGCTCGTTCTCGGTCTTCTGGTTCTTGTTGTCGGTGAGCGCGGTCTGCAGCTCGTTGCGCAGTTGCTTGACCTGAGCGACCAGAGTGGCGACGGTATCGCGGGGCGTATCGCCCTCGATGCCGAGTGCCTTCATCTCCTCGGGCGTGAGCTGGGTGGCGGCACCGGCCGGCGCGGGCTTGCCACTGCGATCACCCGAGAACAGCTTGATGCCGGCGAACAGCAGGAGCAGCGCCATCGGGATCAGCAGCCACTTCAGGAGCGGATTACTTTTCATCGCCGGCTCCTTGCGCTGCGCGGGGTGCACCGGCGGCACCTGCCGCACCGGCGGCGGGCAGGTTCACGGTAGCGTCGATGCGGCTGATCTTGGGCAACAGCGAATCGGCCAGGCCGTGCCCGCGAGTGACGAGGTAGACGACCGTCGTGTCGGTCGATTGCCCGGCCGGTCCCAGGCTCGCATGCTGGAAGGTGGCCGCCACGAAGTCGCCCTGCAGGGCACGCGGGTCGAGTTCCAGCGCGCGGGCCGTGGTGTTGACGAGGCCCACCGCCGTCACCCACTGGTCTTCGAGCCGCCAGGCGGCCAGCGCGCGGGCGCGCACCGGCAGCGTCGGCAGCAGCGTGTCCAGCGCGAGCTCGCGGCGCAGGTTCACGCGAGCGATGCCGGCGACAGGCTCAACGGTGCGCAGCGGCGCGTACAGGTTCTGCGCGGCGTAGCGCGTGAGCACGACGGCCACCGGCGTCTCGCGCCGGCGGGCGCGGGACGCAGCGTTGTCGGGTGACTCCTCGTCATCGGTCTTGGCGACCGAGGCGGCTTGCTCGCCGTAGCGCACGGCCGCTGTCTCGCCGTCGACGATGCGCACCGGCTCCAGCGCAGCCTGGCCCGCCTTGGCCGGCTCTGCGGCGATGTCGAGCAGGATCAGCGCGCCAGAATCCACGTCCTGCAGTTGCAGCCGCGTGGGCGGGATCGGCTGGGTCGCGCGCAGGTAGATCGCACCGCCCGCGCTCTGCACGCGCAGGCTCTCGCCTACCGAAGGCGGCACGCCGACGCGCACGTTGCGGTCGATGAAGACCACGCGTTCCTGGTTCACCACCAGCGGCACCGCGAGCGGCAAGCGCTCCCAGCGCAGGATTTCGACGGCGCGCGCGGGCGCGAACGCAAGAAACAAGAGGATGCCGGCCAGGGCCGGCAGCACGGTGCGCTTCATGGGGTGTCTCCCTGCGAGGCGGATGCGGGATTGCCGGGATTGGTGGGGGTGGCGAAGTTGGCCGGATTGGCGGCACCGCCAGACTTGGCCGGCACCATCGGCAGCGCGGTCGATGGATTGGCCGGCGAAGCGGCCGGTGCCGTCGTCGGCGCCTCGATGCGCTGCGGCGCGTTCGCGTAGCAGTCCAGGGCCAAGCCGAACGGGTTGTGCTCCGGGTCGATGTCCATGCGCACGACCTTGAGCGCGTAGCGCACCAGCGCGCGCTTGACCTGTTCCGAGCCGAGGTATTCGTCAGCGCTCACGTCCAGCGTGACGATCCAGTCGCGCGTTGACAGCACCTGCACACGCGTGGTCGGGTCGTCGCCATAGCCGCGCCCCGGAATCTCATAGATGCCGCGAACCCGCTGCCTCAGCTCGCCATTGCCGCGCCGGTACTCGTAGTCCTGCTGCAGGAAAGCCCGGCAGCTCGGCGTGAGGTAGGGCGACAAGGAGCGCAAATTGCGCGGGTAATCCTCCTCGCCATTGGTCGGCCAGCGCTGCACCTGCTGCCAGATGTAGAACGAGAAGGCATAGACGCTTTCGGGCGGCACCTCCCACCACGGGCGCGTGCTGCCTGAGCGCAGGTCCGGGGGCACGTGGATGGTCAGGCGCTTGGGTGCGTTCCACCAGCCCATGCCCAGGAGCAGCGCGATGACCAGCAGCGCGACGGCGCCCTGGCGCAAGGTGCGGACGTGGGCCTGCAGGTGCACCACCTCGTTCTTGAAACGACTCATGCGGCACCCCGCGAAGAACGCTGGATCAGTCGAAACGCAGGAGATCGCCGGTTGGTCAGTAGGCGCCGCGTGCTCCACCAGCCCGAGCGGGTGATGAGCTGGCCGCCGCCCACATGCGCGGCCAGCGCCGGGTAGCGCAGCGCGAGCCGCCATTGCAGTTGCCGGTACAGCCAAGTGTCGGGGCGCCCGCGCTTGTAGCGGCGCAGCAGGCCGCCTCCCACGAAGACGCCGACGCCGATGCCCAGGACGATCAACGTGGGCACCATGGCGATGCTGCGCGTGAGCCAGGCCAGCGGCAGGCCGGCCATGAAGCCGGCTGCCGCCGACAGGCCGGCGCAGACCCACAGCTCGTCGGCGGTGAGCCCGCGCACGACCACCGGATCGCGGTTGAGGCGATGCGGCAGGAAGCTCACGAGCCCATCGCGCGGGCCGCCGTGGGCAGCGTCCTGCAGGCTTTCGGCATGGCCGGCCATCGCGGTGCGCTTACAGGACGCCGGTGGCCTTGGTCAGCAGCCAGATGCCGACCACGAGCAGGATGGCGCCGACGGCGACCGTCAGGCCGAACTGCCCCCAAGTCGCGCGGCCGGTATGGATCTCCGAGTACCGCGTGTAGGCGTGGTAGCAGACCCCGATGAACATCGAGGCCACGACCAAGAGCGACACCAGGACGACAATGTCATAGCCATAGTTTTGGAGCGTCTGCATGATGCCGCTGCCCGTGCCGCGCGACGGGTCTTCCATCGTGGGAAGGCCCGCGGCACGAGACGGCCGCGGCGCGGCGAGTGCGGCGAGCGCGGCCAGCGGCGCGAGAGCAGCAGCGCGGCGCGAGAGCAACGACGATGCCGGCGCGGAAGCGGCCGCGACATCGGATGTCACAGCGGAGGTGCCGGGTGCAACGGAAGAAGACGTGTTCATGGCGGAATACCTTTCGTGGTGGTCAGGACAGGAGGAAGAAGCCCAGCACCAGGTACATCGCGACGAAGCGCACGATGACGCCGAGAAACTGGCGTTGGGAAAGACGCCGATCGGCCCAGCCGACGTAGGCGGTACGCATCGCCCACACGCCCCACAGCAGGAGGACGGCGAAGACGAAGCCCAGGGCGACGGTGGAGACGGTCGAAGGCGTGAAGCCGCCGTTAGCCTGGAAGGCCGCGACCTGATCGGCGGATGGCGTCATGGCGCCTCCTTGCCGTCCGTGTCGCGGCTGCGCGTGTAGTCGCTGGCCAGCGGCACAGGGTCGCGGGGCTGGGCGCGTTGCGGCACGAGGTAGTCCTGCACGCCGGCACGCACGCGCTGCACGTCCTCGCGCAGGCGGGCGTAGTCGAAGTGGTAGCGGGTGCGCTCTTGCGGCGCCGTTGCGGCGGCGTGCGCGGCGAGGCGATCGAGCAGATCAAGTTGTCGAGCCAGCCCGGCAAGTGCCTCGCGCTCGGTGCTGCCATCTCCCGTGCTCGGTGTGATCGCCGCGCTCGACACGACGGCCGTGTTCGCAGTCGTGGGTGCGTCCGCCGCAAAGGCTTGCACCGTCCCGAGGCAGACGCACAGCAGCACGGCGCCGGGACGCAGGATGCGCATGAGACTGCGGGAAGTGTTCATGAAGCCGTTCTCCGGGGATGCGGATGGCTTCATGCTCGGATCGCGGCCCTTCCAGCGCCGCAATCAATCGGCATCGGGCGGCGACCGCTTTACGGCGCTGGGCGCCAATTCGGCAACAGCGCGCTAGAGGTACTTCTTGAACGTGGCCGACGCGACGTCCACCGCAACACCGAGCAGCGCGGCGCTGGGCAGCAGGATCAGCAGCGGATGCACGCTGACCGGCAGCGCCAGGTACGTGACCCAGGGCAGCACGGCCAGCGGCATCAGCGTGGCCCGCGCGCGGTGGTAGAGGAACCCGGATTCGCGCCCGGCGCCGAAGCGGCGCACGTCGCGGCGCACCAGGCCATCGACGAAGCCAACAAAGGCGGTCATCAGGAACAGCGGCAGCGTCAAGGTCAGCACCAGCAGCCGCACGAGGAACACGAGCACCGTGTAGGCGGACGCGATCAGGTAGCTCTCGACGTGGACGTAGACCTGGCCGAGGTAGTAGCGAAAGTCGTGGGCCGTGTTGCCGGCGCCCGCGCGCGACTGCGCGGCCGCGTCGCGTATCCAGTCGAGCAGGCCGCTCTTGACGAACATCCAGTCGTAGGCGTGCTCGATGAGCCAGCGTGCGCTGCGCCCCGGCTCCTGCACGAGCGCGCTGCGCGCGAAGTGCTCCGACACGTGGGCGAGCTCGTCGTGGAGCATGGCCTGCGCGTGATGCCAGCCCTGCTCGGGCCAGAAGAAGTGCATGCCGATGCACTCGATGACGATGCACAGCAGCAGCGAGCCGCACAGCACGCCGAAGAAGCGGAACGGCAGCGTGACCAGACCGGCGATCAGCCCCTGCTGGCGAACCTGCTGGCGCTGCGCGGCAACGGCGGGGTCGTTCATGCCTCGGCCTCCGCAGTCTCGGCGGCCATGCGCTTGAAGTCATCCACCAGGTCGGCCGGCAGCGCGCTGTCCTGCAGCCCGGGCAGGCCCTGGTTCTCCCACCAGTCGCCGGCCTCGACGTAGTGCTGACGCATGTAGCCGGCCAACTCCTGCAGATCCTTGGGCATGACCTCGTCGGGATCGGCCGCCGGCAACGGCATGCGCACCTTCCAGAGGGTGCCGCCTTCGAGAAGCGCAAAGCACTGGCCCTTCGGCAGCGCGACGACGTGGGCCGGCTCGATCAGCGGCACGCTGGTCGACGTAATGCGGTCCTGCGTGTTCGACGTGAACGCCGTGGGGCCGGTCGGGTCGGAACTGTCAGTGGCACCGCTCATCAGCGAGGTGGCGTAGACCTCGACCTTGGGCAGTTGCCGCGTGAGCAGTTCGGCGGTGGCGGTCTCGCGCACGCGCAGCATGAACAGGTTGTTGAAGTTCCCGATGACTTGACCCGCCTTCGCGCGATTGCCGATGCGCGCCTCGATGTCGGAGAGCGTCTGCGTATAGGCCGTGACCTGGACACCCGCACCCCCGCCCTTGTTGATCATGGGGATGAACTCGTCGCCCATGAGCTCGTTGAATTCGTCCGCGTGGACATTGATCGGCACCTTGGTGCCTGCCGCCGCGCCCGGCAGGCCGTCGTCAATGCCGAACTTGTAGATGTGCCCCGCGACCGAGACGAGATCGCTGAACATCGAGTTGCCGACCGCGGCGGCGACTTCTGCATCCGACAGCGCATCGAGGCCAACGTAGACCACCGCGCGTTTGCGGATGATCTGCATCCAGTCGAAGATCGGGCGTGGATCGTTCAGGTCCGCATAGTCCGGGGCGAGCAGCTGCGCGATCTTGCCCGTCGTGAGCTTTTCCAGCAGCGGCAGCAGCGACGCAACGATCTTGTCGAAGTAGGTGCGGTCGTAGCGCACGGCGCTGCGCAGGCCATCGAGCACCGGGTCGTAGACGCGCACCTGGGAGAGGTACTGCTCCAGCGCCACCACGCGCTTCTCGCGCCCGATCATGTTGCGCGGTGTGTTCTTGTCGTTCAGCTTGGCCTCGAGTTGCACGATCACGTCCCAGGCCTTGGGATCGTTCTTGGCGAAGAAGTGCTGCGCATACTCGATGAACAGCGCGTCGATGTTGATGACGTGGCGCTGGATCAGCAGGTAGTCGGGGCGCTGTCCCAGCTCCACCAGCGCGCGGGCTATGATGTTCACGAAGCGCCAGGCGAATTCGCGGAACGCGGCGCTGTTGCCTTCGCCGGAGAGCTGGCCGGCGATGCGGGTGGCGACTTCGCTGATGCGGCCGAAGCGACCCACGGCGTTGTAACGGGCCGAGATGTCCGGCCAGCCCAGGTGGAAGACGTAGAACTCGCCTTCGCGCCCGGCGCGCTTGGCCTCCACGTACATGCGCTTCAAGAGGTCGGCGTCGCCCTTCGGGTCGAAGACGATGACCACCTCGTGCTGGCCGCCCACCTTGCGGCGGATGTCCTGCGTGATCAACAACTCGGCCAGCCGCGTCTTGCCCACGCGCGTGGTGCCCAGCACGAGAGAGTGGCCGACCCGCTCGCCCAGGGGCAAGGTGACGTCCACCTCGTTTGGTTCGATACCGTGCAGCCGCGGCAGGCCACCGAGCGGCGGCAGCGGCCGCACCGGGTTGAGCGGGCTGTCCCAGGCGAGCGCCTTTGCCATCCGCGACAGCGGGTACGGCGCGAACTCCAGCCGCTCCTCCAAGCGCCGTGCTGTCCGGTAGCTCAACGTCGGCTCGACGTAGCGGCGGAACTCGGGCCGGTAGGTTTGCATCAGCCGATGTGTGTGGCGTTGGTCCCAGCGGAAGCCCCGCCCGACGAACAGCCGCTGCTGGCTGACCGGCACGTCGCGGCTGGTCATCACGTAGCGCGGCAAGCGCCGGATGTTGCGTCGGTAGCGCAGGATCACCCAGGCATCCCACCATCGGATGGCGCCGAAGGCGAGGAACGCGAGCGCGCTACCCGAGCCGAGCAGCGGACTCAGCGCGATCGACCACGGGGCCACCAGGCACAAAAGCGCGGCGCCGGCGCAGACCGCCACGGTGTATAGCTCCACCGCGGGCCGCAGCAAGACCTCGACCGAATGGGGCTGGGCCATGGCGGACGCTGCACCGGACGACCCGTCACGGCTCGATGCCGGTGGCGGTGATCAGTACCGGGTAGTGCTGCAGACCCAGGCGCTGCGCCAGGTCATCGCCCGACACCGGCGAGAGCATCAGGCCGGGCGCGAGCCGGCGTAACGCTGCCAGCGCTTCAGGGGTTGAGACGTTGACCACCATTCCTACGGCGTGCAGGTCCGTCAGCACGGCCTGACGTTGGCGCAGCCAGGCCCGCGAACGGTCGTCGTCGCCAACCAGGAACAGCGGCTTCAGGCCCGGTGCGCGGATGACGCGGCGCCGCTCGTCACCCGGCGTCAGCCGCGCCGAACGCACCGGTAGCATGGCCGCTTCGGTGTCGGTAGGGTCGTTCACGCGGGGCGCCGGCACGCCTGCAGCCGGTGGCGTCGGTCCCGCGTCCTGTGGGTTGAGGGCCTGGTAGTACGGCAGGGCCGAGACGCCGCCGCGGTCTTCTACGACGATCAGCGGCGCGGACGTTGGGGCGTTGGTCTGGGCCAGCGCGGCGGTCGCGGGCAACAGCGCCAGGGTGGTGGCGAACAGAGGGAAGGCGAACAGGGTGCGCTTCATGGCTTGCTCCGGGACGAGATACGCGAGGTGTTCAGCGCCGTGCCCAATGCCGTGCGCGGCCCCAGCACGCGGGTGAGGTGCTGGCGGACGCTGTGGCGATAGCGGGCGGCAGGCTCGCCACCCGCTGGTCGGTGGTAGCGGCCGATGGCAACCATCCAGTCCTCGCCCGCTTCGTGCTGCTCGCGCAGGATGTCGGCGGCGACGGCGAGGTTGCGATACGGGTCGAGCAGGTCGCAGGGCTGCGCGTAGCGCTGCGCATGAAAGCCGAGGTTCACTTGCCCGAGGCCGGCGTCGATGCGGCTGGCGGACGTGCGTGCCAAGGCCCTGCGAATGCCCGCGCAGGCCTCGGCCTTCGTCGCGTAGCGTTGGGCCTGGCCGGCGACGTTGAGCGTCCACGGCCAGGGAATCAGGCGTCCATGCAGGCGTGCGCCACTTTCCTGCAGCGCCACGGCGTACAGCACCGGCGGCGGGATACCCGCCTGCGCAGCAGCCAGTTGGTAGGCTGGGGGAGGAATTTCCTGCGCCGTGGCATTCGAGACGAGGAAGAAGCAAAGGGACGCGGCGACGCACGCGGCGTTCGCCAGCCGTGCCGCAGGGCTCATTGCGTTTACTGGCGTTGCCATTGGCCATTCACTTCGCGCACAACGGCCGGTAGCTCGCCGGGCACGCCCAACGACAGCCATCGCCCGGCATCGTGGTTGATCGTGATGGTGCGTGCGCGCACGCGAGCCGGATCGACGCCGGCCTGCGTCGCCCATTGACGGATGCGCGTGTCATCCTGACGGCTGCCGACCATGTAGAGATCGAAGGAGGTGCCTGCGGCCTGCAGCTGGCGCACGCGCTGATCGCAGGTCGGGCAGTCGGCCTTGACGAATACGGCCAACCGTCCAGAACCCTTGTTCCCCGCGCTGGGTGCCTGGGCGCCAGGCAGATTCACACGCTGCTGACCGGGAAATAGGCGTTGCCACGCCGCGTCGTATGCGCGTTGGTAGGCCAGCTCCTTGCTCACGCGCCGCGACTCGGCCTGCACCTGCAGTTCGGCATAGCGGTTGCGTTCCTCGTCGCTGCGGGCCTCGATGCCGAGCGCGGTCAATGGATCAAGGCTCGGGGAGTAGATGCCAAGCGGTCCCTGCATCACCTGCCGATAGCGAGTCCATTCCTCCGGCCGCAAACCCCAATCGCGCGCCAGGCGCTCGTCGAGCCCTGCGTCGGTAGCGTTCTGCATCTGGCTCGGCGTCATGCGCGGTGTCGCCACGGGTACGGACTGCGCGAATCCGTCCCCAGCCGCGACGATGAAGGCCACAGCAATGCCAATCGCCTGCGCAAGACCTCGGTTCATGGAAGGCCCCTACGGCAGCGCGATTCGCGCAATTTGGCCGTCGACCCGGAAGACGGCAGTTCGACCCTCGATCGTCTGCAACTGCCAGGCACCCAGCGACTCGCCTTCCCGCAACAGCCGTAGATCGGCCAATGCCGGCATGCCGGGCAATGCGATCGACACGAAGCGCTCGCCGCCGCGCAGTTCCAGGCCGATCACGCTGAACGGCGGTTCGAGCACCTTGGCCTTGACGGGTTCGACCGGCTTGCGCACTGCCGCCGCGATCGGGGGAGTCTTCTTCAGCCTCGCTTCGAGGCTGTCAACGCGCGCCTGTAGTGCTTGTACGTCTTCGCGGTGGGAGTCGCTTTCCTGCGCTTGTTCCAGATGAGCCAACCGCTCCTCAAGCGTGTGGCGGGAAGCCTCGAAGTCCGCCTGGGTCATAGGCTTGGGCTGGCGACTGGACGCCTGGGCTTGTCGTTCAAGATCGCCAACACGGGCTGCGAGCGCTTGCGCCTGCGCGTCGTGCTCGTGCGCCTGGCTTTGTTCGGTGAGGCGCGACAAGCCCACACTGTTGACGACAGCGATGACGCTGACGAACGCCAGCCAGACGGCCACTGCGATCTTCAGCCAGGGCGGCCGTGGAGCACCATCGGCTGGTGAATGCTGCGGCAGGCTCATGGCTGTCCCTCCTCGGTGGTGGCTTGGCCGGTGTGGCCTGAGTCAGCCGGGATACTCGCTGCACGCCGTGCTGCGTCGGGGGTGTTGGTATCGGTCGCCGCATCGCGCGTAAAACACACTCGGCGTGCGCCGTCATCGACCGACAGGTCCCATGCAGGCCCAGCAAGCGTCAGCAGAGCGTCACGCAGCATCAGCGGCCCCAACCGCAGATGTGCCGCGGGAAGCGGTAGCGCGTACAAGGCCGCGGCATCCTCGGTGTCGCACAGTCGATATCCCGAGCGCCGCAGCACATGACCCATTGCGTCGCCCACGGTGGCATCGAGGCCCGGGGGAATCACCACCTCTACGACCTGCCGCAGCAGGTCGCGCTGGGCGGGCTCCGGTACCAACTCGATCAGCGTGTACCGACCGTAGCGAACCGTTGGAATCTGCTCCGCAAGCGCGGCAGGACGAGTGGCGGGTTCCGCGACGGAAACCGTAGCGCCGGGAGCGGCTGCTGGCGGTTGGGCCGCATCGCGCGACTGCACCGTGGCTGCGCAGCCGGCGATCAACGCAGCGCTGATCAGCACAGCGGGCGCGGCCAGGTGGCGGAATGGAATGGCGGACAGTCGCATTGGGTCGGCTCCCCGAGAGATGGAGCCATCACCTTCGCCGCTGCGGTCGCGGCCAGCAGCAAACAAAGGGAATTGAGCGCTACCGGATTGCGCCCCGGTGCCACCCATGTGCAGCCCGGCCGGGGATTGGGCCAGTCATGCTAGAGTTCAGGCAAGGAGATGGCATTCCTCCTCAAACCGCTTCCTCCCGGAAGCTGATGATGCCTACGCAACCCCAAGGCTGGGGACGTAGGCGCTCGCCCGACCAGCCTCTTTGAAGAGGACTGGTAATGCGAGAACCGACCGCGCCCAAGGGCGACGCACCGAGCATCGAACGGCGCGCTCTCAATCGGAGCATCTTCTACCTGACGATTGCCAATGTGGGGCAATTGCTCCTTTGGTGGCTACTGGCGCAGGACTACGCGCAGCAGAAGGCCGAGTCAGTTTCATCTCCTGGATTTAGCCTGCAGCTCATAGCAGCTGGCGTCGTGTCGCTTCTCATTTGGGTTGGACTGATCGTCACCGCGTTCCGCAGGATGGCACTCTGGAAACGGCATGGCCAATAGGCCACCCGATCCAGTGCTGACGCGAAAAAAACGGCCCCGAAGGGCCGCTGAGTTCTGCGCTCAATGCACCAGCTGACGGGCCAAGGCGATTTCCACGGAGTCTCCATCCTGATTCAGGACGTCGAGCCCCGATTCCGGTACGTCGCCCGAGGTGCTTTGCGACACCATGATCTTCCTGGCCATCAGTCCCAGGCAGGTCATCTGCGAGGAGTTGGCGTAGCCCAGATAGATCACGCGAACCGGCTGCTTCTGCCCGATGCGCCACGAGCGTCGCGCGGCCTGCTGCAGGGAATACACGTTGTAGCCCGACTGGAGAAACACGATGGTCGGGAACTCCAACAGGTCGAGCCCCGTCTTGACCAGTTCCGGGTTGGTGACCAGCACGTCGATGCCGCGATCCAGCTGCTCGGCGATCCAGTCCTCACGGCGGGAGGCATCCACGCTTGCGCGCAGCACCGCCACCTTGAAGCCTTCCTGCTCCAGCAGCACTTTCAAACGCGACGTGGTGTCGCGCGTGCCGGTGTAGACCGAATAGACCAGGGTCTTGCGACCCGCTGCCTTCTCCTGCCGGCAGATCTCGATCAGCTCGCGCTCCTTGGGCATCACCTCCAGCTCGTTGCACTGAGCGGGAACGAACGTCAAGATGGCACGCGTGCGGGGATGCGTCACCGTCTCCGACCGGAAGCAGCAGTCCGGCCAGGCCAGCAGCACGTTAAGGACCACACCGAGCAGCGTCGTGTCGCGCTTGGCGAGCGCCTGCTTCAGCTCCGAGGTCAGCCGTCCCGACAAGTCGCGGTAGGCCGCGGCTTGCGCCGTGTCCATCGCCACCTCGCGGAACTCCTCGTCATACGCCGGCAGCACGTTGCCGCCGATGTCCTTGAGCTTGAGGAAGACCGTGAACGGCAGGACGCAACGCAGCACGCCCTTCGGGCCGAAGCCCGGCGCCTTGACCGTGCGCACCGAGACCTTGGTGCCCTTGGCCGTCTTGTGCGCCGTGCCGGTGCTCTCGGAATAGATGTCCTTGAGCACCCCGTGGTCGCGCATGAACGCCATGGCCGCCGAGGTCATGCTGCCGCTCTTGGTGGGTCGATAGCCGTCTTCGATCATCCGCCCAGGCAGGGCTCGGAACAGCAGGTGGAACAGGTCGTCGCCGTAACCACCCATGAGGGTGCCCGTGAGCAGCAAGGTCTTGCGCGACTTCGCTGCGAGCACGCCCATGGCCTGTCCTTGCGCGCTACCGCCGTTCTTATATTCATGCGCCTCGTCGGCGATAAGCAGGTCGAACGTGCCTTGCGGCAGGTAGCGTTTGATGAACTCGGACGGCTGGTATCCGCCCTCGCCGAAACCGAACTCCATATTCGCCATCGCCCGCTCCATCCGGGTCGCCTGGCGGTCGGAAAAGACCAGCTCGCCGTTGCCGTCCATGAGGTTGATGAACTCATGCACGTTGTCCCCGAGCATCGAGGCCAGGAAGCCATCACCGAAACGCTTCATCAGCTTCTGCGCGGTGACCTCGCCGATGGTGGGGATGCGCTTCAGGGCCTTGAGTACGGCCGAGGACTGGTCACTGGCGGACAGGCCTCGCGGTCGGATCAACGTCCACAGCGGCGCGGCGCAATGGCTGCACTTGCGGCGGAACTCCTCGGCTTGGAGCTCGACCGGGTTGATCGGCTCGCCGTCGAGGTCGGTGATGACCTGGCCGCAGTCCGGGCACGCCGCCACGTCGCCGTGCAGCGTGCGCCGCTGATTAAACACCGGCATCCAGTGAAAGCCCATGCGCATGCGCACGCGCCCGAGGACGAAGAACTCCTGGCTCGGAGAGGGAACACCCAACTGCTCGCGCAGCTTGATCAACTTGACCAGCGTGTCCGGGCCATTGAGCACCCAGACCTTGGCGCCAGCCACCGTCTCCTGGATCTCCCGCCGCCACTTGTAGACCAGGTGGGGAGGCGACAGCACCAGGGTGCGGCGGTAGCCTTCGGCGTGCAGCACGGCGGCGGTGGCAATGCCGACCGTCGTCTTGCCGCAGCCCATTTCGCCGTTGACGATCGCGGCGCGCTCGCCGCGGTCGGCCAGCAACTCGGTCACAGCGTGGACGACTTCGGCCTGCGCCTGGAACAGCTTGCGCTTGAGGCTCGCCAGTACGACCTGGCGGTGCGGTCGGGCCTGGCCGGTGTAGACCGGCGGGTTCGCGCGGTTGAGGGAGTCGAGCAGTTCGTCGCCGAACTCGGACACGAAGTCCTGAAGGCTGAGCGTGAGAGAAGAATCCGCCGCTTCCAGCAGGTCGCCCTGGACGGGTTCGCTGCCTGCGGCGTCGGTGGTGGGGACAGTATCGAGGGACATGGTAATGCTCCAAAGAAATGGGGCATGCACCTCCCCCTGCGGGGCGATGACATGCCCCGGGTGGGAAGAACGGCGCGAGGCCGCGTGAATGAAGATCAGTATTCGCTGGGCAACAGCAGCGTGGTCACGCTGCGATCCCATTCGGTGATGATCCACAGCTTCAGGTCAGGCGCGACCTGGTAGGACGAGAACAACCGATCCTCGCCAGAGCGCAACGCAGCGTCGTTCTGACGCCGGTCGCTCTCGTCGAGATCGCCCCAATCGCCCCCGAGGTGGCGGCGCAGGTAGGGGACCGGGTTGAGCCGGCCTTGTCGCGCCAGCGCATCGACGCCGATGGTCATGACGACCTGCCCGGGGGCAAAGCGCGTCTGCGAGACAGGGGTAAGAACAGCGAGTGCCATGGTGTGCTCCTTCGAGAAATGAAAGAGGCCACGGCACCCCAGCGGGGTGACATGGCCCCGGTGGGTGAATGAAAGCGACGGCAAGCCGTCAGGGAACAACGATCAGCGGATGGTCAACACCTCGCCTCGTGTCGCGGAGCCCGGTGTCATGTCCCAGGCGCGGATCACCGGCACGAACTTGTCGGTCAGGATGCGGGTCTCGGCCACGGAGCCGTCGTCGCGTTCGGTGAACTCCGTCTGCAACGTCTTCTCCTTGTGGGTGTCGCCCTTGACGACGAGCAGGCGCCCGGTCTTCGACTTCACCACACCCGAGATCGCGCCCGCGGCCAAGGCCAGGGCGAGATGCCAGTGCGACAAGGCACGCGCCGGTGGCCGCAGCAACTGCTGTGCGGCGCCCAGGTGCGCATCGACCATCGGCCAGAGCCCTTGCAGCCGGCCGACTTCATCGGCGAACTGCTCGGGCTCCATCGTCACGCGATAGAAGTGCTCGGGCTCGGCCGGGCCTGAAGGCACGGTGTACGGCAGGAACGGCCATTCGGTTGGCAGTTCCTCGGCTTCGGCGTCGCCTTGCCCGACCTGCAGCAGCAGACCGCGCACGGCTTTGACCGACTCCGATGCCTGGTCGCGCTGGCGAACCCGGCGGCCGAAGATCACGACCTGCCGAAACTGCTTGTCCACCGCCTGGTAGATGCGCAGTTCGGCGAAGTGCCGCGTGAGCCATCCGACCAGCTCCGCATCGAGCACGTAGCTCGGCAGGATGAACACCAGCACGCCGCCGTATTGCAGCAGCGGCAGCGTCCGTTGGTAGAACAGCTTTTCCAGCCTGGCGCGGCCCTGGCCCTGGTAGCCGATGTTGCCATCGGCGTTCTTGGCGAGATCGCCATACGGCGGGTTGAGCCACAGCAGGCCGAAGGACTGGCGCGTGATGAGCGTGTCCATCAGGTCCGCGTGCAGGCAGTGATCGACCAGGCCACGGGCATGGCGTGCCCGCTCCGCGTCGAACTCCACGGCGAACGCCTTGACCTGCTCACGCCCGAGGGCATGCGCAGCTTCGGCGATCGCCACGCCTTCGCCGGCGCAGGGGTCGAGGATGCACATCGGCCCGTTGTCAGCGGCCGCCAGTGCGGCGAGTGCTCTTTCGAGCGTGGGCTCGTCGGTCGGGAAGTACCCGTTCTTGACGAAGTTGCGGGCAAGCCGCGGGAACATGAGTGCCATGGATTTCTCCTGGTTGGGAATGAAGGAAGATGGACATGCGCGCGTGCATGTCCGGTGTGACGACTTCAGGCCACCGCTTCGAGCAGGTGCGGGCGGTGGGTCCGGTTCGCGGCCTCGCCGGTGGTGAGCACGTCCTGGCGGATCAAGCCGCCCAGCGCCTGGGTCAGCGCCGGCACGTCGATGGCGAGTCGGTGACCTTCCAGCGGCCCGAGGGCGAACGGAAGGCGGCTCAGCATCGAGCGGCTGTGCAGCAGCTCCAGCACGAGGTCGCGCCAGTGATCGAGCAGCGGCAGCGGGCAGGTGTCCTGCACCAGCGTCCACAGCCGATCGAGCCGGTGAGCGGCATCGCGTGGCAGCAAGGCCAGCGCGCTCGCGTTGGCCTTGTCGGGCCTGACGCAGCGTCGGTCGAACAGCCACAGGTTGGTCAGCGATCCGAACAAGGTGCGCCGGTAGGCGCGGGTGCTGCGCTTCTCCAGGTTCTCGACGTTGCCGACGAAGACCGGGATGACGCCGCCCTGCGCGTTGACGATGTGGAACTGGTCCAGCCCCTGTTCGTCGCGCCCGAGGGTCAGGCGCGCCAGGAACTGCTGGACGGCGGTGTCGCGCGCCCAGATGGAGAGGAAGACGAGATTGCCGTTCTCGTCACCGACGCAGCCGTCGGCCATGAGGTCGGGGCATTCGTCGATGCGGTACAGCGGTTTGGGAACATTGGGTACGGGCATGGTGATGTCCTCGATGAAGAAGGAGGCAGCACCGCCTGCATGGGCAGTGATTGCCCCATGGGGTGGAAAGGAACGTGGTGAACGTCTCGGCGAGAAGAACAACCAGTGCGTCACGACGCACCGTAGCCTTGAAGGTCTGGGCTACCTGGGCATGTTGTCGGCATCGCCGACGGACATGGGCGCAGCCTGATTGATGGGCGACCACGCAGCGAGCGCAAAACGGCAGTGCGCCGTCTCCCTATTCGCAGGCAACCCGCGTCCTGAAATAGAAAAGCCGCCCCGGAGCGAACCGAGGCGGCGAAATGGACTGCTTGGCTTCAGGGAGGAAAAAGCCAGGTTGGTGCAGCCAGAGTGAGATTGTCCGGGACCCCGTTGCTTGCCGCGCTAGGGAAGCCACTACTGACAGTCCCGCGCGCCGGTGGCATTCGGCGCCCAAGAAAAAGCGGACCATGCTCTTGCGAGCAGGTCCGCTGGAGTTCAGGCCGTTCAAGCCTTCAGTTGCCGCAGGCCGTCAGCCAGCAGCCAAAGCGCCCGGTTGAGCCGCACGTTCTGGTCGATGCCTTGGACGGGCCGCGTGCTTTGCTGGCGCCCGTTCGCGGCACGGCCGCTCAGGCCACCCTTGACCAGGTTCTCCTGAACCCGATTGAAGACCGACCACAAATCCGGTCGGTTGTCGTCGAAGCGACGCGGCCGCAGGATCTGGTTCTCCGTGATCGGCAGCGCTTTGCCCGAGTCGTCGTACTTGAGCGTCAGCGCCGAGCGGGCGAAGATTTCAGCCTCGCCTTCATCGAGCGTGATGGCGCGCATGCTGTCGCGAGAATCCTGCACTTGGCCGAAGCCGTGCAGCACCTCGAAGGCGCCTTCGATGACGTGATCGGTCACGTTGCCCTTGTGCGGCACGCGCACGTCGGCCACCGTGTCGCCACAGACCAAGCCGTTCTGGCAGACGAATCTGAACATCCCCGCAAGCATCTGGTACGAACTGCTGCCGTCGTGCGAGTTGAGCAGGATGATCTCGTTGGCCTCCGCGCCATTGATCTGGCTGGCATGCCGAAGGCGCAGCATGTGCTTGGTGAACTCACGCCGGTCTTCATGGCGCACTCGGGTCTGGCACACCATGAACGGTTGGAACCCTTCCTTGCGAAGCTCGGTGAGCACCGCGGCGGTCGGTATGTAGCTGTAGCGCTGGGAGCGGCTTTCGTGCGGGTTCTCCGCGAAGATGGACGGGGCGACGGTGCGAATCTGGTCATCCGACAGCGGATGATTGGAACGCAGCACCGGCGAACGAGGGGTGAAGCGGGATGCGAGTTGCATGACGATCTCCTTGGAGGAAAGAGCAATGGGCATCGACGGGCGGGCCGCCGATGCGCACAATTGCGGGGACGAAAAAAATGGCCCTGGGATACAGGGCCGGACGGGCGGCTAACGAAGAGGAATGCAGGCCTGGGTAGGCCTGTGGTTCAGTCCGGCTCGAACTGCCGGCTGTGTGGGTTGAAGCGCAGCGCCTGCGCACCCGTGCGGACCGGCGTGAAGCCTTCCAGGTAGATGCGGCCCAGGTACAGGTCGCGATAGGTCAGTGCCTGCCGCGCCTGCACCTCCGTGAGGCCGCTGGCGACGAAGTGCTCCAGCAGCTCGTCGTCGGAGGACACGTCGTTGTTCGACAACTGGTCTTCGACGAAGGCAAGCAGAGAGACCGAGAGCGATGACAGGATGGTGTCCATATGAACCTCACCCTGCCGTCGGTTTCTCGGCGCCACCCATTGCACCGAGCCCTGCGTGGTAGCTGTGCACCCTTGCGCGCCAGGTGGCGCATTGCTCCGGCGCCGTCGCGAGAAAGCGCAGCGGGCACGAGTAGTAGTAGGGATGCTCGGCTTCGACGAGGGACTTGTAGCCCCACTCGTTGCCCGAGGCCTCCAGCAGGTCGCAGTAGATGATGCAGACCGACTCGCCGGCCGCGAGGCCTCTCAAGCCTGGCTGCTTGGCGGTGATGCGCACCACGCTCCACAGCACGTCGTCGATCAGCGCGTGGTCGATGACTTCGCGGCGCCCGTGATCGGTGTCCTCGGTTGCGGTCAGCTCGCGGATCAGTTGATCGCGCGAGGTGCGGACATAGGTCCAGCCCATGGGATTTCTCCTGTGACAAGGGCCGGAGTTCCGCCCCGCCGGGGGAAGAACCCCGGCGGGTGGTGGAATGCCGCTTGCGCGGCGGTGGATCAGGCGACTGGTCAGGCGGTAGCGAGGTGCCAGTCCTGGGACAGCGGAGCGAACTCGTAGCCCAGCTCGCCGAGGCGGTCGCGCTGCTGACGCAGGACGCGGCGATCCACGGTGGCATCGAGCTTGACGGTCTCGCCCAGCGGCCAGAGCGTGCCGAACAGCGCTGCGTCGTCCGCATCGGCAGATGCCGCGGGTGACGTGGCGGCCGGTTCGCTGCCGAACGGCGTGGTATCGACGAGGGGATCGCGCGACTTGCGGGCCTTGCCTCGGGCGGGTGCCTTCGGCGCGGCGGGCGCAGGGGCCGGCGTTTCCTCATCGAGCGGATCGACTTCCTGCGGACTCAGCCGGCGGGCGTCGTCGCGGCTCAGGGCGTCGATGTTGGACAGCGTCATCCCGCCCAGGTGGGCGCGGATTTCGATGACCATGCGACCGTTGGCGTTGTACGTGGACGGACGGATTTCCGCGATGATGAAATCGCCCTCGTACTTGCCTTCGGTGTACTGGTCCAGCTCGGCGTTCTTCACGACGAACTCGCCGATCGAGGTCGCCAGGCGGCCGACATTGAAGTCGCCGTTCCTGCCGTGGATGGTCTTGATGGCCAATTGGCCGGGGATGGTGATCATGAAGGTCTCCCGCTGACGAAAGAGACAAGGCCCCGTGGGGTGGGGCCTTGCGGATCAGAACGACTCGGCAACGGCCAATGCGGGGGCATCGGCAGCGGCTTCGTCGGCAGCTTCGGCAGCGGGCTGGGTGGCCTGCGGTGCAGCGGCTTGGCGAGCAGCGGGCGCTTCGGTCGTCGCGGGGAGATCCGGGGTGCGCGCTTCACCATCCTGGCGATCGTCGGTTTCGGTCGTCTTGGGCTCGGCCTTGTAGACGAGCTTGCCATCGACCTTGATCCAGCTGATGAACAGCAGGCGGGCCTTGAAGCTCACCCCCTGTTCGCCGGCACGCTTGCCCTTGGAATAGGTGAAGGTGTCGGCCCACAGGTCGCCGAGGCGAAAGCCGATCATCACCTTCTTCTCGGCATCGACGGCCTCGATGCAACGGCGCACCAGGTGCTGCGCTTCGGAGCCCGAGACGCGCGTGTCGAAACGGACGTAGGACACGTCGTCGCTGGGACCGTTGAGCGCCGCGATGTCGCAGGCCAGGAAGGCGTCGCCTTTCTTGGGCTTCACTTCGCGGATGCGATTGAGATACCCGAGGCCCGTGATGTGCAGGTCGAAGTAGGACTTGTCGGTGGAACTGGTCATGGTGAATCTCCTGAGAAAAGAAGCGGAGACACACCCGACCCAGGCGGGGAAGGTGTGGAACCCCCGCGTGGGTTGAAGGAACAGCTTGGTGGCATCACCATCGGTCGGAACCGATGGACGTTCGCGCAAGGATGCCGGTGCGAACTGGTCGATCAACGCGGTCGAAAACCGCGCCCTAGCCTTGAAGATCGAGGCTAGCTGGGCATGCTGCTGACGGGTGTCAGCGGAACATGGGGTAAGCGTGGCGTCGGCATCGCGCGAGCGCGAGCGGCAATGGGCATCGGCGCCTTCCCGCATTGGCGGGGCGTCTGTTGTGCTTGCGGCCGTGCAGGCGGTTCCGGTTCTCCCACCGCTGCTTCGGCAGCGCGCGGCGACTGCGATTCACCAAATGAAAGAGCCCCCCGAACGGGGCTCAGGAAGGGTCATTCATCGAACACGGGCAGTCCGTCGAGCACCGGCGCATCGGCGTCGAACACCAGCATGCGCACGTCGGCGAGCGCCGCCAGGCGCAGCACCTCGACCAGGCAATCGGGCATGCCCTTGCGGCGGTGTTCCCGATCCAGCCGCTTGGCGGTCGTGCCTTCGACCTTTCGCAGGTTCGCATCCGTCCAGGGCGTGGCGATCAGCTTCACGCCGATCGCCTGGCTGTATGGAATGCGGAAGGCGATGAACATGAACGTCGTCGGCGTCGCGATGTCCGCCAGCTCGGCGAGGAAATGCCAGGCGGCTTCGGTGATGTGGCCGCTGCTGATCTCCCAGCACCGGCTGTAGTGCCCGGTGTCGAAGCGCAGACGCCGAACCACTTCGCGCGCAGCCTCGTCCGAATAGGTATCGGCCACGTGCAGCGGCTTGCTGTTTTCTTCGGCCATGACGGCGTAGACCACGGTGCGTGCGATGCCGTGGCTTCGGCATTGCGCGTCCAGCTCCGGCGGCACGTCCTGGCCCTCGGTGATGAGGGCGAAGTCGTCGCAGAAGATGCACGGATAGCGCACGACCTGGCTGTCCGGCAAATGCGACTGCGAGGCGTGCAGCGGCTGGTAGGTCAGTGGGCAGTCGTCGTCATAAGAGATGGCGATCAGCCGCTCGACCGACAGGCCGTCATAGCCACGGACGAAAGGATTGTTGGAGTGGGACATGGGATTTCTCCGGCAGAGGATGGCCGAGGCAATCCCCTGCCGGGAATTGAACCCCAGCGAGTGGATGAAATGGGAGCCAGGCGGCTGGCGCCCAGGAAGGACAGGTCTGAAAGAAAACGAGGGACATGGCGCCTTGCAGCGCGCATGTCCCTCACGGGGTGGAAAAGCAGTTCGGTGGCAGGCCGGGGTCGGCTCACCAGCCGTTGTAGTTCAGCGTCAGATCCGCGATGACCTGGCGCCGTTCCAGATCGAGGCCGCCCAGGTCGGACAGGCCCTCGAAGCCGCAACGCTTGAGCATCGCGCCTCCCTCGCGGGAGTTGTAGAAGCTCACCATCGCGGACAGGAACATCCGCTGGCCGCTGCTCAGCACGCCGAGGGCGTCGTTGAGCAGCAGCAGGTTGGGCCGCAGATCCCACTTGGACTTGGCGCGCTGCAAGCCTTCGCGGGTGCCGTCGCCGAACCATTCGGCACCGGCGATCTCCGCACCGCGCTTCCAGGCCTCGAAGAAAGCTTGGGGCGCACGGCTGAAATGCGCGTCTTCACGCGCGAGCTGGTCGTACAGCTCCTGACGCAATGGCAGGTTCATGAGTAAGCTCCTGGGGGAAGGGAAATCAGGGGTGGCTGCGCTGCGTCCAGGCGTCAGTGGCCAGGGCGCGCTGCGCGGCTTCGGGGCTCGGGAAATACTCGACGGACTCCCGTGAAACCGGGCCTTCGTCGTCGTGCGTGCCGATGTAGTGGCCGGCCGCGCTGCGCAGGACTTGCAGCGGCAGGCGCTTGCCCGTGTAGGCCAGCGCCAGTGCGCCGCTGCGCACCGATGCCGCGGAAGATGCGGCGGAAGATGCGGCGGAAGGTTCAGACATGACGTGCTCCTTGAAGGATCGAGGAGCGCGCATCCCCAGGGGATCGGCTTCCCCTCGGGTGGTTGAGAAAATGCACCGTCGCCGAAAACGACGAGCGTCCGCGGTGGTCGGTGCGAGGCGGACGGGTTTGGTCAGCGCGGCGAGCCGCGCTGCAGCCTTGAAGACCGAAGCTGCCAGGGCATGGTGCTGACGACCGTCAGCAGCGCAGGGCACGAGGATGGACTCGCGGCATCGCGCCGTCGCCCGGGAAATGGAACCGCCCGACGTCCGCTTTGGAGACGGGCACGACCAAGGCGCCGATGACCCGAAGGCCATCGGCGGAAGAGTAAGAAAACCACCTGTGGGCTGCTGCAGGCCAGGCCGTCGTCAAAGCCATTCGCTGCGTCAGCATTCGCACCCGGCCCGTTTCGTGGCTGGGGCCGGAAACCTCTGGCACACATCCGCGCACAAAGGGAGCCCGTTGTTCCGCCGGCGGGCACCGGCACCGAATACCGTGGACCGGAGCGGTCTCCTGACGGCTCGCGCCATGCTCAGGCTCGGGGCCCAAGCACAAGCAAGACGTCAGGGGACCGCTCGCGATCGACGCAAGCACATCGACCATGGCGGGCGCGTGGAGCGCGACCCGCAGAGCAAAGACCTTCCATCCCGCTGCCCGGCATCGGCCGGAGGGGATGTGCGCACCGTTGCAGAAGGGAATGCGCGCTGGGGTGTGTCCCGTGGGCGCGGGACGTTTGCCTCGCCGCCAGTGAAGCGGCCGGCGCGGCAGAGGGAATCGCAGGCGTCAGGGCGTCTTGGCGGTGGACCGCTTGCGCGGCGCACCACGCTTGCCCGGCGAAGACTCGACCGGCAGCGTGCCCTTGCAGTCCGGGTACTTGGAACAGGACCAGAACGCACCGCTCTTGCCGCTGCGCTGGCGCATCGGCGCCGCGCATTGCGGGCAGGCCGGCGACGGCGGCAGCTTCATGGCGAGCGTCGCACCACGGTACTGCTGCACGAGCTGCGTGACCCAGGAGGATTGCTTCTCGATGAACGTGTCCAGCGTCAGCGTGCCGGCTTCGATCATGTCCAGCGCCTGCTCCCACACCGCCGTCGTGCCCGGATCGGCAATGGCCGGCGGCACGGTGTCGATCAGCGTGAAAGCCGCGTCGGAAGCGCGGATGGCACGCCCCTTCTTGACCAGGTAGCCGCGGGCCAGGAGCCCGCCGATGACGTTGGCGCGCGTGGCCTCGGTGCCGATGCCCGTCGTGTCCTTGAGCTTCTGCTTCAGGCGCGGGTCGGTGACCAGCTTGGCGACGCCCTTCATGGCCTTGACCAGTTCGCCCTGCGTGTAGGGCTTGGGCGGCAGCGTCTTCAACGCCTTCAGGTCCACCGCGCCGACTTGGCAGGCCAGGCCGGCCTGCAATGCGGGCAGCACCTGGCTGCGCTGTGCGTCCTCGCCGTCACCATCGGGTTCCGGCTCTGCCAGCACCTGGCGCCAGCCGGCAGCGACGATCTGCTTGCCAACGGCCGCCAGCGATTGCCCGCCGCATGCGAGCTGCGCCACCGTCCGGTCGAACTCGTGATGCGGGAGGAACTGCGCCAGGTAATGCGCGCGGATCAGGCGGTAGACGTCCAGCTCTTTCTCGTTCATCGCGGAGAGGTTGGCGGGCTCCAGCGTCGGGATGATGCCGTGGTGCGCCGTCACCTTGCCGTCGTTCCAGGCGCGCGAGCGCTGGCTGCGGTCCAGGCGGTCGATGAGCGGGCGCAGGCTGGGATCGGTGGCGAGCACCGCATTGAGCACGGCCGGCACCTCGGCCAGCATGCTCTCCGGCAGGTAGCCCGAGTCGGAGCGAGGATAGGTCGTGGCCTTGTGGGTCTCGTACAGGGCCTGGGCGATGTCCAGGGATTCCTGCACATCCAGTCCCAACTGCTTGGAACAGACTTCTTGCAGCGTGCCCAGGTCGAACGGCAGCGGCGGGCCTTCGCGCATGCGCTCTGTCTCCACCGACAGCACCTGCGCCTGGCCGGCACTGCGGATGCGCTCGGCGGCCTGCTGCGCCACCGGCTGCTGCAAGCAGCGGCCGGCGTCGTCCGTGCATCCAGGCGGCGGCGTCCAGCTCGCCATGAAGCGCTGGCCCGCATGCGACAGGACCACCTCGACGGCCCAGAACGGCACGGACACGAAGCGCGCGATCTCGCGGTCGCGCTCGACTACCAGGCGCAGCGTCGGCGTCTGCACGCGCCCGACAGACAGCACGCCGCGGTAGCCGGCTTGCCGCCCGAGCACGGTGAACAGCCGGCTCAAGTTCATGCCGATCAGCCAGTCAGCCCGGCTGCGCGCCAGGGCCGAGTAGTACAGCGGCAGCGTCTCGCCAGAAGGCTTCAGCGCGCCCAGCGCCTTGCGAATGCTCGCGTCATTGAGCGCCGACAGCCACAGCCGCTGGATCGGCCCGCGGTAGCCGCACAGCTCCACGATCTCGCGGGCGATCATCTCGCCTTCGCGGTCGGCGTCGGTGGCGATCACCAGTTCGCTCGCCTTGGCGAGCAGCTGCTGCACGGTCTTGAACTGCGCAGCGGTCTTGGGCTTGACCTCGACGCGCCAGCGCTCGGGAAGAATGGGAAGCTGGTCGATGGACCAGCGCTTGAACTGCTCGCCGTAGGCTTCTGGCGGCGCTGCTTCGATCAGGTGTCCGATGCACCAGGTCACGACGGTGCCGGAGCCGCTGTAGCAGCCATTGCCTCGTTGGCTGGCGCCCAGCACGCGGGCGATGTCCTTGCCTTGGGACGGCTTCTCGCACAGGAACACGCGCATGAAGCCTCCTCTGGAATGTGCGGTTCATCGAATGGCCCCAGCTTGGCGGGGCCGGCAGATGCCGGCAGCAAGAAAGCCGATTGGCGCAGCCCCCGCTTTGTCCACAAGTCGTCGGCGGCTGGCGCAGCGGGAGGCTCGTATCGGGAGAGCGACTGGAACTCGGTGGACGACCTTGGCGCTATCCCCTGGGGATAGCTCGCTGGTGCATGGCGGGCGTCTGAGGGTTGCTACAGCCGCCCCCTTGCGGGAATCAGGCCTTGGCCTTGGTTTCCTTCGGCGGCTTTGTCCCCTTGGCCTCCTTGGGCGGCGGTACGGTCGCCTCGGAGTCCAGCGTCCGCGCGCTGAGGGTCACGGCCTGGATGCGGTACGGCAGGATACCGACGCGCCGTGCTTCGATCTTGAAGGTCGTGCGCTCGTTGTCGTCGGCGTCCTCCCACTCGTCCTTGATCGTCCGGCCCTCGACCAGCACGCGCATGCCCTTCTGGTACAGCGTCTTCCAGTGGTCGGCCTCGCGGTGCCACAGTTCGACCGGCGCCCAGAAGCCGCCGCGATCCTCGAAGCCATCCTTGGTGGGAATGGGGTTGTCGAAGTAGACGTTCAGCCGCAGCAACCGGCGCGGCTCGTCGTTGCCGTTCGGAAACTCGCGGTAGTCCGGCGCAGAACCGATGTTGCCCTCGCCGACGAAGTGCGTGCTCATGGTGACTCCTTGGTGGTGGGTGAAGTGGTGGTGGACGCGGCACGTCCCTGGACCCGCCGCAGGTAGACCGCCTCGGCTGCGGCCATCTTGTTGGCGCAGTCCACGGCTTGGCGGGCAAGGGTGTGGGCGAGGCTGATCTGCATGTTCAGCACGATGCGCTGCAGCTCGATCGCGTACAGGTCGTCGATCAGCGAGGCCGGCGTCGTCGGGCGCGCAAGCAGCGATTCCCACAGCGCCACACCCATGCTGGAACGGTCGAGGTTGCGCCAGCGCAGAAAGGTCGTGCCTGCGCCAGTGGCCTGCTGGGCCAGTTGCACGTCCAGCCGGCTGAAGGGAAAGGCGCGCGCCTGCGGGAGGATGCGCTGCTGCGCCAGCGCGATCACGTCGTCGCGTAGCGCGGTGCATTGGCTGGCCCAGGTCTCCAGACTCCCCTTACCTTTAAAGGGCTTCAAAAGGCCTTTTAGGTAGGCCGCGTGTTCCAGCCGCTGGAAGTCTGCCTGTTCCAAAGGCGCGAAGCGCAGCGATGACGTGGATGCGGTCATTCAGTGGCGTCCTCGCCGCGAGCACTATCGGCTGCGCCATCCTTCGATGCCGTGTCGGTGCTGGTGTCGGCGTCGGCGTTGGTGTGAGCGGCCGGCGTGCCGGCGCGGTTGCCCCGCCGCGCGATCGGTGGCGCAAAGCGCGAGCGGCGCGTGCCTTCGAGCACGTCCTGCGGCAGCTCGCCGAACTTCTCCAACGCCGTGCGCGCTACCGCGTTTTTGGAAGCAAAGTCGTCGCGCGTCGCACCGGAATAGCGGTACTGCTGTGCCAGCGAGAAAAGGGAGCGCAGCGCATGCGCGCCATCGTTGAGCCAGCGCTCCAGTGTGCTGCGGTCGATCAGCGCCGTGTGGTGGGCCAGGATCAGCCGCCGCGCCAAGTCGTCGTAGTCGGCCAGCAGGTAGACCGCCATGAACCCGAGCTGGGCGTTCACGAACAGCGGCAGCTTCACCGGCTGCACGTTCATGTTCTCGCCCAGCGACAGCGCCGCGGGCACGTCCGCGAGGGCCTGGTCCACCTGCTCGCGCAGTCCCTTCAACGCGGCCTTCGTCTGCTCCAGCTTGTCCTCGATGCGCATCATCCACCAGTCGCTGTACGGGTCGTCCTGCTCGGAGCCCCGTTTCATCTTGTTCATGACGCTGATGTAGGCGTTCAAGCCGATGATGCCGGGGCGTCCTTCGGCCGGCGCGCGGCCATGCCAGATGCGGGAAGCGTGGTGGGTGTGCAGCGTCAGCGACATCGTGCTGCGCAGCGACCCGAGATTGAGTTGCAGCGGTTCAGAGCGTTCGGTGGCCATGGGTGACGACTCGCGGTAAGGGAACGAGCCGTCAGCATTCGCATTGGCTGGAAGGGCGTCAGTCAACAAACCGCATCCACGTTGCGCCCGGTTTGCAATGCTGGAAGGCTGTCTGTGCCGGCTATCCCCAGGGGATAGCTCGCTCACGGCCGCCGCAGGCTCGACCGAATCTTGTCCAGGTAGGCGCGCGCCACTGCGGGATCGGCCGGCCGCGATTCGGCTGGTGATGGCGCTGGTGATGGCGGCGGTGTCGCGGCCTGCGCCGCGCCTCTTTCGCCGGCCCACGCCTTGAACTCGCCGCGGATCGCCTTCTGGATGATGCCGAACAGGTAGCCGGCCGGGTTGCGGACCGCGCTGTTGCGGCAGCGCGCGTCCCATTCGCCCAGCACTGCCTGCCGCTGCGACTCGTCCACCTGCTGCAAGGCGACCAACGCGCCGCTCTGCTGCTCGTCCTTCAAGGCCAGGAAGCGCTGGGGCAGGCGCAAGCTGTCTTCCAAGCCTCGTGCGCGCGGTACTGTACGTACTTCACTATGACTTTGAATACGTACTGTACGGTCCTGCTTCGGATTCCGAAGAGAGCCGTCTGGCGCGGGTTTCAGCCCTGCTTCGGAATCCGAAGACGGCGCATCGGCATTCCGAAGAAGGGCCGGCGAGCCTTCTTCGGATTCGTGATCCACAGCCTCTTGTGGATAACTCCCCGCCGCGCACTCGCCCGTCGCCATGCGCTGTGCCAGCACCTGCAAGCGCGTCGGCAGCGTGCGGCCGCTGAGCATCGGGTCTTCGGCGATTTCCTTGAGCGTCTGCACGCCGACGATCTGCACCGCCTTCGCCGCGTGCGTGAGCGCCTGGTTGACGAGGCCCAAGTAGTCGGGGTCGAGCTGCATCGCTTCAAACGGCGTGAGCGGCTCGTCGTGCAGCACGTAGAGGTTGCCGAGAATGCGGCCGGTCTTGGGGTCGCGGCGCCGCCGCACCAGCGATAGCCAGCGCGTAAGTCGCAGCAGCGTCAGTGCCCGCGCCACGGTCTCGTGCGAGGCCTGCGCGGCGCAGGGCATCGACGCCAAGTACGGCCGGAGCTGGTCGTAGGTCGGGAAGGCCGTCACGCCATCGTCGTTGAGCTGCAGGCGGAACACCTGCCAGGCGTTGCGCTCCAGCGGCGTCAGGCGCCGGTCCAGGAACAGCCGGCGCGGCACGCTCTCATGCCGGTTGCCGCTGTAGAGAAAGGCGTCAGCCTGTGGAGCAGCGCCTCTGGCCGGTGCCGCCGGTCCAGGGGCCGGGGCCAGTTTCTGGAGCGCATCGTCGAACAGGGCCGACAGCGCCACCGGACCCTCGCGCCGTGGTGCGCTGTCCGTCGTCATGGCCTTACACCAGCCCCTGGTCGATCCAGTTCCGTATCGCCGCCCAGATGACCGACATGGGCAGGCTCATGGTCTCGGCCAGGTCCATGCTCAACGTGAGCATCGCCACCTCGTCGTGCAGCGCGATGTCGCGCTGCGCGACGGCGGCCTTCCAGTGCTCCCATAAGGCCACGTCCTGCGCTTCGTCCAGCACGGGGTGGCGGCCCTTGCGTTTGGGCAGGCCCAGGATGTCCCGGCGCAGCGCCACCTCCTGGTGCGTCAGGCCGAAGAACTTGCTGACCATCTCCGTGCTCGCGCCCAGACGCAGCATGCGGTCCACCGTGGCGATCTCCTGCTCGACGTCGTGCACCTGACTCAGCAGCCGCTTGAGCACTTCGCGGTTCACCGACACCGAGCACCACGACACAGTGGCATTGACCAGGACGGAGACGAGGGCCGGATGCTTCAGCGCGTCCAGTTCTTCCTCGCCGAACCCCATGAGCTTGCAGCGTCGCAATTGCCCGTTGCGCAGGTCGTGCAGCGCCTGCGCGATCACGGCCTGGTTGAGCGGGTGCGGTGCCGACATGGTGGGCTGCTCCGCTCAGGCGCCGTGATCCGATGCGCCGGCCGGCGCATCGGTTTCCAGATCCAGCAGCCGGCGCGCGAGGCGCAGCAACCGGAACAACTTGACCAGCCCCGCATCGCTTAGGCGCGCGGACGTGCTGCCGTGGCCGTGCAGCAGTGGCCCCAGGTCGTCGGCCAGCCGTGTGCGATCCAGCCCGGTGGCCGGCAAAGACGCTGCGCTCAGCGCATGCAGCAGGGTCAGCACGGCCTGCGCGAACGCCGGCAGGCTGCGCCCCTCGCTGCCAACCACGCAGACGAAGCCGATGCCGCTGTCGCGCGGCTCGACCTGATCGGCCACCGCAGCCTCGTCGGCGATTTCGCGGGCGAACTGCGCGATGTGCACGCGCAGGCGATCCGGCGCGTCCAGGCCGGGCTCGATGAACCACACATCCGAAATCGGGTACAGCCCGCCCGCCTGCACCGGCACCGCTTGAAGGACGTTGGCCGCGAAGTCGGGCAGCTTGTCGCCCATCTGGTCGGCGACCATGCGCTGGATGGATTGCAGCCGGTCGGTCGTCGGCGCGGGCGACACGATGTGCGCCTGCAGGCGTTCGTCATCCTTCTCTTCGCGCGGCGCCGTAGCTTGGGGCAGAGACGGCGTGGCAGCGGGCGTGACCGCAATGCTGGCCGGCGACGCTGGCATCTGCGGTCTCGGTGCAGCAGTCACAGCGGGCGGCGCCGACATCGCTAATGCAGGCGGGCTCACCGGCGCCGGCTCGCTGGTCAATGCCCGCTGCCGGCTCTCGCTGTCGTCGATCTCCAAGGACAGCGTGTCGTAGTCCACCGCCAGCAGCTCGGCCATCTGGCCCACCAGTTCGTCCTGCACGCGCTGCGGCGCGAAGTCGTCCGGCTGGGCGTCGAACTGCGACAGCACGTCCTGGAACAGCGAAGCGAAGTCCATCGACACGTCGCGCGACGAGCCCCGCCGCTCCCAGGTGCGCTCGCAGGCCTTGCGCAGCACGGCCAGCCGCTCCACCTGGTGCCGGCCCAGGCCGCCATAGAGCAGCGTGGGGATCGCCGGCAGCAGGTAGCGCACGGCATCACCCATCCTGCTGATGTGCGACTGCTGCACCGGGAAGCCATCGGCCGCCAGGCGCCGCGCGAGTTCCGACTGCGACAGCGCCTGCCCGGTCTCCTGCTCGTAGAACTCGCGTGCCTTCTCGACGCCCAGGGCGCGTTCGATGAAGGTCAGGCCGCCGCGCAGTTCGTTCTCGGCCAGGTGGCCGGTGAGCAGGACCAGCTCGCCACGCTCGGGCCACGGGCGGAACAGGCAAGCGATGCGGAAGAAGCGTTCTTCCTTGGTCTCGGCCCACAGCTCTCGCAATATCGCCAGCCGCGTGTTGCCGCCGTTGCGGATGATGTAGTGCGGCTCGCCCGGCCGCCGTGTGATCGCGGGCGGCGCGTCCAAGCCGCGTTCGCGAATGGAGGCCTTGATGTCTTCATAGACCGGGTTGCGCGTCACGCGCGGGTCGTGGTCGTAGGGGCGCAGTTGATCCAGCGTGACGACCATCGGCGTGTCGGCGATCGGGTCGGTCAGCGCGGCAGCCGTTGGCCCGCTGCGCTCGAAGCCCGAGGCCAGCAGCTTGGCGGCCATGTCCTGCGGCGTGAGGTCAGCCATGGCCGTCCTCCGGTGTGGATGCGGACGCGGCGGCCTGCGCTTCTCGGCCGGCGCGCCGAAGCTGTGCGCGGGCGTTGAGCCCGGCGCGGTGATCGCTTGTCGTGGAGCTGGTGTAGATCGCCGCGCAGCCTGTCTTGGTGAACTTGAGGTGGCCGCCCGGCGTGCGCTTGACGTGCCAGCCTTCACCCAGCGCAAACTCGATGAGCGCGCGCAGCCGCTTGTGCCCGCGGGCGAGGTCATGGGCGCTCGCCATGGCTTGCGCTCCCTGCTGTGGCTTGCGCATCGGGCCGGCCGGTCACGAGTGCGAAGCGTTCCTGCCACTGCGGGAACAGCTCGCTGGCCAGCGTGCGCATGGTCTGCAACGCGGTCGGCGCGACGCGGCCCGCCGGCTGGCGGAACTCCACGCGATGCACCGGCAAGCCTCTCGTCGCCGCACGCGGGTAGGCCTCGATCGCCGGCACGTCGGTATCGAGCACGCGCACGCCGGCATGGTCCTGGAACACCTGCCGCAGCGTCTGCTGGATCAGCCGGGCGTTCGACGACACCGGGGGCAGCCGGTTGATGAGCAGGTACAGCGGCGGCGGCTCGATGCCGAGATGCCGGTACGGTGCGATGTCCTCGATCAACTGCAAGGTGCCGCGCCGCAGCTCCCGCGCCGCCAGGATCTCCGGCGTCACTGGCGACAGCGCCAGGTCCGAGGCCAGCACCGCCATCTCCAACATGACGGAGCGCGCGCCCTGCGTGTCGATCAGCACCAGGTCGTACAGCGGCGCCAGCGCCGGCAGCAGGTGGCGCAGCCGGAGGCGCCCGTCCGGCGCATGCAGCAGCAACGTGTTCAGCTCGCCGCGGTCGTCGTTCGACAGCACCAGGTCCAGGCCGGCGACGGCCGTGCGCGACACCAGTTGCTCGATGCGCCGCTCCGCGAACGCCAGCATCTCGTAGATGCCGGCCGGCGCGCGCAGCGCCAGCGTGAAGTAGCTCGACAGCGTGGGCTGCACGTCCAGGTCCAGCAGCAGCACGCGCAGCCCTGCGTCGGCCGCGAAGCCGCCCAGGTTGGCCGCGGTCGTGGTCTTGCCCACGCCGCCCTTGGTCGAAATGATGCTCACCACCTTCATGGCGCTCTCCTCGTTGGTTGACATGGACGAGAAGAGGCTCAGGCGCGCTCTTTAAGGCGCTCAGCGATCCACTGTTCGATTTCCACCGAATCCCAGCCCACGGCGCGCACGCCCAGGCGCAATGCCTTCGGGAACCGGCCTTCTTTCATCAAGCTGTAGATGTGGGCCCGCTTGAAGCCGGTTTTCGCCTCTACTTCGGCACGTCGCAAGATGCGATGCTCAGGCTGTGCCGTAGGGACGGTTGTCTGCGAAGACATGGTGGACACTCCTTGGCGCTTAGCAGCGGTTGCAATGGAAGTTCCACGTATTCAATAGCGTCCGATTCGGGATTGCACTGCAATTGCAGAGGGGCAGCCTGCATCTGCAGTCCGGAGTTCTAAGACGATAGATGGCGCTTGGCGGCCGCAAATTTGGACCACAGCGTTCGCTCGCTCATTCCGGATCGGCCGCCGAAATGCGCAGTGAGTGCGCTGATAACCGCCTCCAGCGTCTCAAACGAGGAATATGGAATTCCGCTCGGCGACTTTCCCAGAAGAAGCGTCAGCAGACCTCCCACGATATTCAGATAGGTGCCTTCGCTTCTGGCGCCGAGATTCAATGTTTGCTTGTCTTCGGTCATGCGCGCTTCGTATGCGGTACTGAGCGCATGGAACTCTGCTTGAAGTGCATCCCACGCCTTGAGACGATCTGCCAGTTGCACCTTCAACGCTTCTCGGTCGGCGAGTAGCGCTTGTACGGCATCGATGCTGATCGCGGGATGAAGGTGCCGCTCGAAGGCATCGAACAGAAAGCCGGGGCGCTGGTCTGGATAGAAACGAATCATCCAGGCCTTCAGGTCGACGTGGCGTACCGTGAGATCCGGGTCATGAAGCACGGACGGGTCATCGCATGTGATACCGCGCCGGCCATAGCGGAGATCGCCGTTGACCAACGCGTCTTGTATCCGATCGGCGTTTAAGCGCAGCAGCGACCAATTTGGAATCTCCGCGCGATCGGGCAGCGCTCCGCCGCTCGTCAGATCGAGGATGCGTCGCTCGAATCGAGACAGGCCGGACCAATGTATGGCTGCCTCAATGGGGTGATATGCGACCTTGGTGCGGGAGCCCGAAGCGCGTGCCTTGTCCATGTGCAAAAACCTCCTCCCCAACCGACGCCAACTCAGGACATTTCTTTTCCTCAAAGGAAGAACGCGCGGCGCTGGAAGCGACGCAGACTTAGGCCGACCGATAGGCTGTAACAGAGGGGGCGACCTGCTCACGCAAATCGACATTCGGTGGTCGCGAATGCGCAACCGATCCGTCGTTGCCCCTCTCCCAATCCGGGCAGCATTTGCTTATGCTGGGAACACAGAGTGCCTGGCCAGCGAGAAAACTGATGGAGAGCAGTTTTTAGGCAGGGACAAGAATTGCGAAAGACGAATTTGATCTGCCTGTTCCGCTGGCCGCAACGAGAGCCGCTCTGACCGTTCGCGTCTGAGCTGAATCACCGCAGGGTTCGGGGGTTGCGTGGGCGGTTTCGCGAGGGCGGTAGGGCGCATAGAGTCGCCTTCAGACCTTCGGCGTCTGCTGTCAGATGAAAAAAACATCTGGGCTTCGAGCGCGCGACAGCTCATCCGCAACAGAACAGCCCCGCTGCGCAGTGCGCGCACGGTGGGCTGCGTGCTCTTGGCCACGGCCTGCCACGCCTTGGCGACACCGCCCGCGCGTGGTAGCTTTCAGTAGATCATCCTGGCCCTCGGTGGACGTGCCACGTGCCTTTCGACGGCAAGTGTGCGAAAATTAGTCCACAAAGTAGTCCACGCACGTGGACGAAACCTGACAAATTCGTTGTAAATCAACGAGTTAGAGGGCGGATTCTGTTCCCTTCACCCGCTCCAATTTGCTCCCGACCCCACCCGAGCTCCTAGACGAATCCCTGCGGCGTGCGCTGATCATGGCGGATGTGACTACCCTCGGCTGGCGGGAGCGGCTGTCATTGCCGATGCTCGGCGTTCCCCTGCTCAAGGCCAAGCTCGATACCGGCGCGCGCAGCAGTTCGCTGCACGTGGACACGCTGGAAAGTTTCGAGCGCGCGGGCGATACCTGGCTGCGTTTTTCCGTCACCGTCGGCGGCCGCCATCGCGTGGCGGTCACCTGCGAAACCCTGGCACTCGATCGTCGCGCCGTCACCGACACGGGCGGGCGGCGCACGGTGCGCTGGTTCATCCGCACCGACGTGGTGCTCGCCGGCGAGCGTTTCGCGGTCGACATCAATCTGACCGACAGGCGGCATATGCTGTTTCCCATGCTGCTCGGACGCAGCGCATTGCACGGGCGGTTCGTGGTGGATCCCGCGCTTTCCTATACACAGCCCCGGCTCGTCAGGGCGGGCACAACGGGTGTTTCATGAAGATCGCCATTCTTTCGCGCAACACCCGGCTGTATTCGACCCAGCGACTGGTCGACGTGGCCCGCGAGCGCGGTCACGTGGTGCGCGTGCTCGACCCGCTGCGCTGCTACGTGCGCATCGCGCCGGGCAACATGTCCATCCGTTACAAGGGCAAGGCGGTCAAGGGCATCGACGCGGTGATCCCGCGCATCGGCGTCACCAGCACCTTCTACGGCACGGCGGTGCTGCGGCAGCTGGAAATGATGGGGGTGTACACGCCCAATTCCTCCGATGCCGTGCTCAGCGCGCGCGACAAGCTGCGTTCGCTGCAGATCCTGGCGGCCAAGGGGCTGGACATGCCGGCGACGGTGTTCGGCGACAATCCGGACGACACCGCCGACGTGCTGGCGATGCTGGGAGAGCCGCCGCACGTCATCAAGCTCAACGAGGGCAGCCAGGGCACGGGCGTGGTGCTGGCGGAAAAACGCAGCGCCTCGCAGAGCGTCATCGAGGCCTTCCGCGGGCTTTACGCCAACTTCCTCGTGCAGGAGTTCATCGCGGAGGCCAAGGGCACCGACCTGCGTTGCTTCGTGGTCGGCAAGAAAGTGGTCGCGGCCATGCAGCGCGAAGCCGTGCCGGGCGAATTCCGCGCCAACATCCATCGCGGCGCCACGGCCCAGGCGGCGACGCTCAGTGCCGAGGAACGCCGCATCGCCGTGCAGGCAGCGGCGGCGCTGGGCCTGGGCGTGGCCGGCGTGGACATGCTGCGCTCCAAGCGCGGGCCGCTCATCCTCGAGGTCAACGCATCGCCCGGGCTGGAAGGCATCGAGGCGTCCACCGGCGTGGACGTGGCCGGGGCGATCATTCAGTTTCTTGAGGCGGAAGCGGGCACGTCCGTGCAGGTGCCGACACGGCGCCGCTCCCAGCGCGCTTAGGCCCTTTGGCACTTTGACCGCCGCTTCCGGCGGGCTCTACCATCGGAAGTTCCTGCAGGGCGCGTCCCGAGGGGGGATGCCGCAGGGTGGAGGAACTCAATGAAGCGCAAGTAC
>Ga0268248_100049_pt1 | contig 133363 bp, 110 predicted proteins | sample AgamicAtAme_FD_200856 | JGI IMG/M metagenome (GOLD analysis project Ga0268248, IMG submission 200856) | Agave microbial communities from Guanajuato, Mexico - At.Am.e (v2) (version 2) | ecosystem: Host-associated > Plants > Phyllosphere > Phylloplane/Leaf | place: Guanajuato, Mexico | collected... | reverse complement strand
TTCAGCACGCCAGGCTGGGTGATCGCCGGGTCGACAATACGCACATCACCCACGGTACTGGCCTGGGTAATACGCAGTTCCTGCTGTTTATTCAGCAGTTGCATGTAGACCTGCTGGCCGGATTCGACATCACGCGTCAAGCGAACAATTTCCTGTTGCGTTTGCGGCATCGCGGTAATGCGGTCGTTCAGCTTCGCTTTTTCATCTTCCAGCGCTTTACGTTTTTCCAGCAACGTGCGGTATGCCGGGTGAACTTTGGTGTACAACTTGGAGATTTCCGCTTCGCGGAAAGTCAGTTCGTTCAACTGCGAGTCGATGTTGACCATCGAATCGAGCACCGATTTGGCTTCCAGCGGCAGATCGACAGAGTCTTTGGTCTGGCGATAAGTGTTGAGCTTATCTTCTGCGATATCCAGATTGTGGCGCACTTCCGGCAGCTGTTTATCAAGGAATACCAGGCTCTTCGCTGCTTCCTCGGATTTACGCTCGATATTTTGCTCAAGGTAATTACGGGTAATGCTGTTCAAAATAGCGCGGATCTGATCGCGATCTTCTCCGGTATACGTCAGGCTGAGCACACCGGTATCTTTACCGTTCTCCACTACCGTCAGGTTGTTTTGCAGGTTGTTAATCATCCCCAGCGTGGAGAATTTAGTGACGGTAAACTCGGAGTCATTTGAGGCAAGAATGTCGCTCACCATCATGGTCACGCCCTGCTTGCTCAGCAACTTGCCGACTTCGCCACGCGCCTCAAAACCACCATCGCTGGTTAACTGATACTGTTTTGGGCTCAGCACTTTCAGCGTAAAGGTCTGCTGATTCATTCCGGCAGGCAAAGTAAAGCTGGTGACTTTCACCGTCTCGTTCTGCCGCCCCATCAGCCGCTCCCAGCCGGTACCGAACAGCGGAAAGGTGTTTTTCACCACGGAGATATCGAGATCCAGATCTTCAACGGTTTTGCCCAGCACCAGACGCGACTGGATAAGCTGGATTTCCGCATCTGACGCCGGTGGCTTATTCGACAGGGCGCTGCTGATATCCTGCACCAGTGAACTGCCGGTGTTTTGTTCGATTTGCACCAGTGAATCGGCGCTGTAAATAGGTGTCGCAAACAGGCAGTAGACAACCGCGATCAGTGCAAACACCGAGGTGATGCCCAGTACCCACCAGCGAGCTTCAATGATAGTGCCGAGCAAACGGCCAATATCGATTTCGTCATTGCCCACCACCGGAGCAGCAGAATGCGAATGGTGTGTTTTCTCTGTCATTATTATCCCTGCTGAGCTTGCAATGCCTGCACCCACTGGCGGGCAGACTGGTCAAGTAAGGTGTAAACGGCTTCAAAAGCTTCACGACTTTTACGATACGGGTCGGGAATTTCTCGTTCGTTATCCCAGTGGCCAAATAACATGACCTTGCCGCGCATCTCCGGGGCAATCTCACACAGGCTGGCGATGTGGCGTTTTTCCATGACCAGAATCAGGTCATATTCGCGACACATGACGCCGGAAACCTGCCGTGCACAATGTCCTTCGAGAGAAAGTTGATTGTCTGCCGCTACGCTCACCGCGTTAGCATCCGCGCCACGTCCGACCAGCGCGCCCAGCCCTGCTGATGCCACCGTTAATCCGGGCTGGTATTTTTTCAGCAGTCGCTCTGCTGTCGGGGAACGACAAATGTTCCCCACACAAACCACCAGAATTTTGTTGAACATAATCATTGCAAGCTTTGGATGTCGTTGGCCGTGTTGGTCATGTAGCGAACGCCACTGATTGTCGGCAGCAACTGGTTGATAAGACGATTCCAGCGCGCCACCGGCGCAGTCGTGACGTACACCACGTCATACGGCTGGAGTCGGAAATTCGTCGCCATCACCAGAGAGGTGGCGTCCGACATATCAAGCTGGTAGATATTGGCAATCTTGCCGTTGCGGTCCTCGCCGCCTTTCAACGGGCGGATAACGAAGATGCCGCTGGCGTTGGAGGTCGTCAGGTCGAGACCTTCGGCCTGGCCAAGCGCTTCCGTCAGCGTCATGCCGCTGAAGTCCATTTTGAGCGTGCTCTGTTTTTTCACTTCGCCCATTACGAACACTTTCAGATCGTCATTACGCGGTACAAAGAGGATATCGCCCGGATAAAGCAGACGGTTCTGGCTGAGGTCGCCATTTTGCATCAGTGCCTGGAGCGAAATACGCTGCTCTTTTCCATCGTGCGTCAGCACGACGTTGCGCCAGTCGGCGTTGTCGGTCAGCCCGCCCGCCGCGTTGATAGCGTCCAGCACGGTAAGCGGCACGTTGGTGATCGCCTGCTGGCCGGACTTGCCGACCTGGCCGGAGATATAGGCTTTTTGTGAGCGGAATGCGGCGATATTAACGTCCACCTGCGGGTCAGCAATGTACGTCGCTAAACGGCTGGTAATATCACTGCGGATCTCGGCGAGGGTTTTCCCCACCACCTTTACTTTCCCAACATAGGGATAAAACATGGTGCCATCAGGCTGCACCCAGTTGCCTGTGTCGCTGGAGCTACGATATTGACCCGCTGGCGTGGTTAATTCCGGGTGATCCCAGACGGTGACATTCAATACATCCCCTGGCCCTACACGATACTGGTAAGCCGCAATTTCGTTGTCGAGCGACATATTTGGTTGAGCGACATTAACGCGCGGGCGCAATTGTTCAATCAGACGTGGTGTTAAAGGATAAACATTCACCATGCGGTCTAAATCAAAGTCTGCATCCTGCTGTTTAATCACATCCTTTCCCATCGTAGTCATATTGCTACCGGGGAAAACAGTGCAGCCACTCATCAAGCTTATGGACACCAATAATGGCATCAATTTCATTTTAGATTTCATCATTGATTAATTATCACTTTGGCAGAGTAATTATCCTGTGCGATTTATATAAGCGCTCAAGTTGTACACAGAATCAGAATGCAGTTAATTACGAAAGAATATAACTGGCATCAATCCTAAAAAGCGTTTATTCAACCACATGCGATTACAGAATAATCCAGGCTGATTGACATACCCACAGGCACGCTACCGCCCCTGGCTTTCAGTTACCAATTCACTGAACATCTCTAACTCATTGATAGTTATCCCTTAAAGGCCTTTAGGTCGCAATGGACCGCAGACCAGAAAAAATACGGCAGGAATCGAATTTGTAACGAATAACGATGACGAAAATAACATCGTTAGTATATTTGAGTGATGCAGGAAGAATTGTTGCAGCTAAGCGAATAGCAGGCAAGGCACCAACCCTGATAAACATATTTTTAAGAATAAGTTTAAGAACAAAGTTTTCGAATTTTAAGACTAACCGTATATTGACAATCTTTGCATATGGAATTACTTATGCGAAATATCCTAATTTGCTAATTTTTCTCTTATAATTAATCACAGTAACAATAAGGAAATTGAATTTACACATATTGCTCATATCCAATAAATTAAGAATAATCGCAGGCTGGCATTGCAATTTTATCCAGCTTTATCCATGATCGCACTGTGACAATTGTCATATCACAGAAGGTGTTACGTTTACGATGGAATGGATTGCGGATCCATCAATCTGGGCCGGGCTGATCACGCTGGTGGTGATTGAGCTGGTACTCGGTATTGATAACCTGGTTTTTATTGCGATTCTTGCGGAAAAATTGCCAGCGGCGCAGCGCGATCGCGCCCGTATTACCGGGCTGCTGCTGGCGATGTTAATGCGACTACTTTTGCTGGCCTCAATCTCCTGGCTGGTGACACTCACCAATCCTCTGTTTACGGTGCGCGGCTTCAGTTTCAGCGCGCGCGATCTGATTATGCTGCTCGGCGGCCTGTTTCTGCTGTTTAAAGCGACGGTGGAACTGAATGAGCGCCTCGAAGGCAAAGATAGCGACAATCCAACACAGCGGCGTGGCGCGAAGTTCTGGGTTGTGGTCACCCAGATCGTGGTGCTGGATGCGGTCTTCTCGCTCGACTCGGTGATCACCGCCGTCGGCATGGTTGACCACCTGGCCGTCATGATGGCCGCCGTGGTAATTGCCATTTCCCTGATGCTGCTGGCCAGTAAATCTCTGACACGCTTCGTCAACAGCCACCCGACGATTGTTATTCTCTGCCTCAGTTTCCTGCTGATGATCGGTTTTAGCCTAGTGGCCGATGGTTTTGGTTTCCATATTCCGAAAGGTTATCTGTACGCCGCAATTGGTTTCTCGGTGATGATTGAAGCGCTGAACCAGTTGGCTATCTTTAATCGCCGCCGTTTTCTGTTCGCCAACCAGACACTACGCCAGCGCACGACAGAAACGGTGATGCGCCTGCTCAGCGGGCGGAAAGAGGATGCTGAGCTGGATGCCGATACCGCCTCAATGTTGCATGACAGCGACGACAGCCAGATCTTTAATCCGCAAGAGCGGCGCATGATTGAGCGGGTGCTGAACCTCAATCAGCGCTCGGTTAGCAGCATCATGACGTCGCGCCACGATATTGAGCATATCGATCTCAGCGCGCCGGAGGCAGAGATCCGCGCCCTGCTGGATAAAAACCAGCATACGCGCGTGGTGGTTACGGGCGGCGATGCTGAAGAGGATTTGCTTGGCGTTGTTCATGTGCTCGATCTGCTGCAACAATCCCTGCGCGGCGAACCGCTGGATCTCAAGGCGCTGATCCGCCAGCCGCTGGTGTTCCCGGAAGCGCTGCCGCTGCTGCAGGCGCTGGAGCAGTTCCGCAATGCCCGCACCCACTTCGCGTTCGTGGTCGATGAGTTTGGTTCCGTGGAAGGTATTGTCACTCTCAGCGACGTGATGGAGACCATCGCCGGGAATCTGCCTAACGAAGTGGAAGAGATCGATGCCCGCCACGATATTCAGAAAAACAGCGATGGCAGCTGGACGGCCAATGGCCATATGCCGCTGGAGGACCTGGTACAGTACATCGCGCTGCCGCTGGATGAGAAGCGCAATTACCACACCATTGCCGGCCTGTTGATGGAGTACCTGCAACGGATCCCCAAACCTGGCGAAGAGGTGCAGGTGGGCGATGTTCTGCTGAAAACCCTGGAAGTTGAGAGCCACCGCGTGCAGAAAGTGCAAATCATTCCGCTGACGCGTGACGAAGATCCGGACTACGAAGTATAAATGGCTACGCTTTAACCACCGTCACGCCGCGCTGGTTGAACGGGGCCAGCAGGCGATCGTCGGTCTGCGCGTCCACCACCAGCGTGTTGATCAGCGAGATATCGCCAATCACCCACGGCGATGCGCTGTTCAGTTTCTCCGGCGAGGCCAGAACCACGGTCTCTGCCGCCCTGTCGGCCAGTGCGCGCTTGATACGCGACTCCTCAAAATCCCCGGTGCTGAGACCGGCGTCCACATGTACGCCGGTCACGCCCATAAAAAAGAGGTCGGCGCGTATCCGGCTGATAGACTCCAGCGCGCCTGCGCCAACGTTGACGATCGAATGTTTGTAGAGATGGCCACCGATCATCACCACTTCAATCAGCGGATGCTGTGCCAGCCCAACGGCGATACTGGGGCTGTGTGTTACCACGGTAATGCGTAAATCCTGCGGAAAATACGTAATCAACTCAGAGGTCGTCGTACCGCCATCAATCATAACAACCTGCCCTGCTGAGACGAGCTGCGCGCCTTTCTGCGCGATACGCCGCTTGGCGTCAGACTGCAAATGTTGCCGCTCAGCAAATGTCACCGTGGCGGCGGAAGATGGCAGTGCGCCGCCATGCACACGCTGCAATAAACCCTCAGCCGCCAGCTCACGCAGATCGCGCCGCACGGTATCTTCCGAGACGCCAAACCGTTCGCTGAGTTCTTTCGACAACACCTGCCCTGCTTCAGCAAGCTGGCTGAGGATCAATTGCTTACGTTGTGGGGTTAGCATCGCGTTGCTCCTGATTGCACGAAACATCTTGATGATGCACGAATATGCACGTTATGCTGCTATCTTACCCGCACAGGAGCTGATATGTCATCTGAAAATGCACAAGTACGCATTATTGCGTCGATGCCCCTCGCTGAAGACTGGGGAAAACTGACCAAATACACCTTTGATTACCGCCGTCATGACGGTGAGTGGCAGCGCCAGACCCGCGAAGTGTATGACCGGGGCAACGGCGCGGTGATCCTGCTGTATAACCGCAGCAAGCGGAGTGTAATCCTCACCCGACAGTTTCGTTTACCGCTTTTCGTCAACCAGCATCACGGTTTTTTGCTGGAAGCGGCCGCAGGTCTGCTGGATGAGCTTGAGCCTGAAGAGCGCATTCGCCACGAAGCGGAAGAAGAGACCGGCTACCGGCTGGAACAGGTGCAGAAAGTGTTCGCGGCGTGGATGAGCCCCGGCTCCGTCAGCGAAAAATTGCACTTTTTCATTGCTGAATACGATGACAGCAAACGCACCGGAAAAGGCGGCGGCGTGCCCGAAGAGGGAGAGGATATTGAAGTGGTGGAGATAGATTTCGCCACCGCGCTGGCGGCAATCCGTACGGGCGATATTGCCGACGGCAAGACCATTATGCTGCTGCAACATCTGGCGCTGGAGGGCATTTTATAGCCCGGCAGCGCCGTTGCTTATCCGGCCAAACTGGCCGGAGAGTTACATTTTATCAAGCAGCTTTTTCAGGTCTTTGCTGTTTTGCGAATCTTTATTACGCTCAGCCCAGTCGTTGAGACGACGTTTGGCTTCATCCTGCAAATGCTTACGCAACACCTGATCCACTTGCAGGCTATAGTTGAGGGCCTGCCATTTACCGTAAACGCGCAATGGGATCGGCGTCGCTTTCAGGAAATCGATCAGCGCGCTATCGCCTTCCCATCCTTCCAGCACCCGAACATTAAAGCGCGTATCGGCCTGCTCCTGCACCAGATCCATCTTGCCTTCCCCGGAGAGCGCCAGCAGCGCGGAGCTACCCTGCATATCGCTGAAGGTCATCTGTCCGTTATCCAGCGACAACTCTGCGCTGAAATTATCCAGCCGGGTGGCGCTGTCGAAATTATCTTTCGCATGCACATCGCTGCTGCGCGCCACCGCCTGTTGCACCAGTTGCTGGAAGTTAAGCCCTTCCATGCGGCTGTTTTTCAGATCGATGTGCGCCTCTCCCTGCCAGTCGCGGCGGAAAGATTCCGCATCGATATCCGGGCCGCTGAAATCACCTGCCATTGTCAGGCTGCCGGTCAGCGCAATCGGGTAGTTAAACGCTTTCAGGATATTACCAATCTCAATACTCTCAAGCCGCGGCTGGAACTCGGCGTGAGGCTGCTTGCCGCGCACATCCAGCGTGCCAGGCAATGAGATTTGCCCGCTCCCCATTTTGCCCTGCAACGTCGGGATAGCCAGCAAACCGGCATTATTGTTGAGCTGGCCGCTGACATCGGCAAACTGCATACCGCGCCAGCGCACGTTTTTCGCGGTGATGTCGATTTGCGCCGTAAAATCGCGCAGTTCGTTGTACTGCGGCGTATCCGCCCCGCTGGCAATCACCGGACGCGGCAGGCGGTTTTGTTCCTGACCCTGTGGCGTCACGCCGTCGCCGCTCAGCGTCACTTCCGCCGGCAGCAAGTTATCCAGATTAAGATTATCGAACTGAACATCGAGCGCCCAGACTGGCTGCGAGCCAAACGTTACGCTTCCCTTGCCGGTAAAGGCGCTGTCATTCGCGCTCAGACTGACATCATTCAGCGTCAGCCGCTGCGCCACGCCTTGCCACTGCGCTTGCAATGAGCCCGCCCCGCTAATGCCCTTCGGCGGCGTATCGCCCCCCTGAAGCTGCCACTGCAATTTATCGATAGCGGCGCTGACATTACGCGGATAGTCGCGTGCATCCATTTTCGCGCTGAATGAAAGCGTCAGGTCGCGCTGATTGCGGTTAACCCGCCCGGAGAAATCCAGCGTCGCCTGATATTGCGCATCCTGCTCCATTTGCAGATGAATATCGCGTACCGTCACAGGTTCATCGTTGGCGCGCTGGAAAACCAGCAGACTATCCGCAACCTGTAAGCGGGCAATATCCCATGACCAGCCGCGATCGGATTCCACCTGTGGCAGTGAGTTGCCACGCGGCGCCACCGGCGCATTTTTTTCCGGTGCCGCTTCGCTTTGCGGAGTGAGCTGGATCACCGCGCCCTTCAGCATCACTTGTTTCACCTGTAACTGGTGCGACAGCAACGGCCACAGGTTGACATCAAGACGCATATTATCGGCTTTCACCACCGGCATTTCCGCGCCGGGGGCCGTCAACGTGACGCGGCCAGAGAGGATGCTAAGCTGCGGCCAGACGTGCCAGCGCAGCGGGCCATCAAGCTGTAGCTGATAGCCGCTCCGCACCTCCACCTGGCGCACCATGTAAGCGCGGAAATCGTTCGGATTGACCAGTAACACTAATGCCGAAAGGCCGGCAACCAGCACGACCAGCAAAATCATCAGTGTTGTTAACGCTCTTCTCATCACATCCTCAATGGAGATCAGTCAGTCTTTATCAATGCGGCTGGCGACCGCGCCTTGCTGATCGCGATACTTCGCATCTTCACGCCGGTTGTAAGGACGATCGGCCGGCCCGGAGAGCGGCTCAAAGCTCAGGGCGCCAATCAGCATGCCCGGACGCAGCGCCAGCGGCAGCTTGCCTGAATTATAGAACTCCAGCACGATACAGCCGGACCAGCCGGGGTCGATGCGGTGCGCGGTTACGTGCACCATCAAACCCAGACGCGCGAGGGAAGAGCGCCCGTCCAGCCAGCCAACCAGATCGGCAGGCAAGGTAACGGATTCATAGGTCACCGCCAGCGCCAGTTCGCCCGGATGCAGGAAAAATGCCTCGCCTTCATCGAGCACAATTTCGTCGCTCATTACCCGGTCAAGGGCTGCGCTGACTTCATGCTTCGGGCCGCTGAGATCGATAAACGCCGCCGTGTGTCCGCTGAACGTGCGGAATTTATTGCCGAGGCGGACATCCACCGTCGCCCCGTTAATCCGTTCTACTGGCGGACGCGGGTTAATAGCAAGCCGACCGTCATTCAGCCAGGCTTCAATATCACGGTCACAAAGACGCATGGCGCATTCTCCTTAATAGTGCGACACGCCCCTGAGAAGATCAGGGGCCGGACTTAACACTCAGTGCTATAGCCTAACATGTATTATTCAAAAAACTGGCTGATTTTGGCTTTCAGGATATCGATGGCGATGCGGTTTTTACCGCCGCGCGGCACGATGATGTCGGCGTACTGCTTGGAGGGTTCAATAAATTGCAGGAACATCGGACGCACGGTTTTTTGATATTGCGCCATGACGGAGTCCATTGAACGGCCGCGCTCGTTAACGTCGCGCTTGATGCGGCGCATCAGGCAGATATCCAGCGGCGTATCAACGAAAATGGAGAAATTCATCTCATCGCGCAGGCGTGAATCAGTCAGCAACAGGATCCCTTCCAGGATGATCACTTTTTTCGCTTCAATGCGGATAGTTTCTTGGGTGCGAGTATGTTCCACATAGCTGTACACCGGTAACTCAATGGCTTCTCCGCGCTTGAGCGACTGCAAATGCTGGAATAACAGACTATGATCCATTGCACTGGGGTGGTCATAGTTGGTTTTTACACGCTCTTCCATCGACAGATGGCTTTGATCTTTGTAGTAGCTGTCTTCTGGAATAACGCCAATGTGTTCATCACCCACCTGCTCGCGCAGTTCACGATATAGCGTGCTGGCGATAAGACTTTTACCTGAAGCAGATGCGCCGGCGATGCCGATGATGACGCACTGATGAGACTGATCAGTCATAAATTTAGCGACCTGATTAACCTGGATGTAAAGGAAGGACGACGCCGAAACGTCAAACGCGGCAATTATAGGGATTTCACCGTCGTGATACCAGCCGAATCCTTAGCGGAAACGGGGACGGTAAAAAGCCGCTCGCTTTTGCCCGTCTGACTGACCAGTCATCAATTAAAACGCTCAAAATTAACCCGGCGGATGCGTTTTCATTACTGACTAAGTAATTAATAACACTAAGGTGTCAAATTATGAGCGCCCGGCATAGGAATTGTAAATTGTTTGTACTAGCATAATCCAAAATTCAAATTTCACTCTCCGGACGCGGTTCCGGACGTCACAGGGTTGCGGATAAAGCGGTAATGAAGAAACAACACCAGCGCGTTTTGGTTACCACCCCACATCCTGGGCTGCGGCTTGTCAGTTTAGGGCTGCTCTCTTTCATCTTTACGCTCTTCTCGCTGGAGCTTATCCGTTTTGGCACCGTTATCGCGCCGCTGTGGTTTCCCACCGCCATCATTATGGTGGGATTTTACCGCCACGCCGGGCGGATGTGGCCGGGCATCGCGCTGGTCTGCGTGCTGGGCAATGTCGCGGCGACAGTCATGCTCTTATCGGCCAGCCAGGTTGATCTACGCTATACCGCCGTCAATGTTATCGAGGCCGCAATAGGCGCAGTGCTGCTGCGCAAACTGTTGCCCTGGTATAACCCGCTGCAAAATCTCGGCGACTGGCTGCGACTGGCGGTCGGCAGCGCGATTATCCCGCCGCTGGTCGGCGGCGTGCTGGTTTGTCTGCTGGTGCCCGGTGACAATATCCTGCGGACCTTTCTGGTCTGGGTGCTGTCGGAATCGATCGGTGCGCTGGCACTGGTGCCGCTCGGCCTGCTGTTTAAACCGCACTACCTGCTGCGTCACCGTAAGCCGCAGTTGCTGCTGGAAACACTCGTTACGCTCTCTGCCACGCTCGGGCTAAGCTGGCTGGCGCTGCACTACCTGCCGTGGCCGTTTACTGCGGTCATTGTACTGCTGATGTGGAGCGCCGTACGTCTGCCGCGGGTTGAAGCCTTTCTCGTCTTTCTGATTACCATCATGATGGTCTCGCTGATGATTGCCGATGATCCTTCTCTCATCACCATGCCGAAAAGCAACGTGGTGATGAACGCGCCGTGGCTGCCGTTCTTGATGATCCTGCTACCGGTGAACGTCATGACCATGGTGATGTACGCCTTTCGCGCCGAGCGCAAACACATTATCGAAAGCGAAGAGCGTTTTCGAAATGCGATGGAGTATTCCGCCATCGGGATGGCGCTGGTGAGCACCGAAGGACAGTGGTTGCAGGCCAACAAAGCGTTATGCCATTTTCTGGGCTACAGCCAGGAGGAGCTGCAGCAGATGACCTTCCAGCAGCTCACCTGTCCGGAAGATCTAAACAGCGATCTGGAACAGCTTGAGCAACTGGTGCGCGGCGACATCTCCACTTATTCCATGGAAAAGCGCTATTACACGCGCAGCGGCGAGCTGGTGTGGGCGCTGATGGCCGTTTCCGTTGTCCGCCACACGGATGGCACCCCGCTCTACTTTATCGCCCAGGTCGAAGACATTAACGATCTGAAGCAGACCGAGTGGGTTAACAAGCGCCTGATGGAGCGCATCACGCTGGCGAACGAAGCGGGCGGGATTGGTATCTGGGAGTGGGAGCTTGAGCCGGACATTATCAGTTGGGACAAGCGCATGTTCGAGATGTACGAAGTGCCGCCCCACACGAAACCGACATGGCAATTGTGGTTAGAACGTGTGCTGCCGGAAGACAGACCGGAAACCGAACGCATTATCCGCGATGGGCTGGCGGCGCGCATGGCCTTCAAACTGGAGTTCCGCATTAGCGTCAAAGGCGGTATTCGCCATATTCGCGCGCTGGCAAACCGCGTGCTGAACAAGCATGGCGAAGTCGAACGCCTGCTCGGCGTCAATATGGATATGACAGAAGTTAAGCAGTTGAACGATGAGCTGTTCCAGGAAAAAGAGCGCCTGCACATTACACTCGATTCCATCGGCGAAGCGGTGCTGTGTACCGATGTGGATATGAACGTCACTTTTATGAACCCGGTGGCGGAAAAAATGAGCGGCTGGATGCAGAAACAGGCTATCGGCCAGCCGTTGCTGACGGTGCTGCGCATCACGTTTGGTGATAATGGTCCGGTGATGGAAAACATCCACAGCGGTGATATGTCGCGTTCGGCCATTGAACAGGATGTGGTACTGCACTGCCGCACCGGCGGCAGCTTCGACATTCACTACAGCGTCACGCCGCTCAGCACGCTGGATGGGCAACATATCGGCTCGGTGCTGGTGATTCAGGATGTCACGGAATCCCGCAAAATGCTGCGGCAGTTGAGCTACAGCGCTTCGCACGATGCGCTGACCCATCTGGCGAACCGGGTCAGTTTTGAAAACCATCTCAAACGCCTGCTGCTGACAGTGCAGGAATTCCACCAGCGTCATGCGCTGGTGTTTATCGATCTTGACCGCTTTAAAGCCGTCAACGATACAGCCGGGCACGCGGCGGGGGACGCCCTGCTGCGCGAGATCGCGTCGCTGATGCTCAGCATGTTGCGTTCGACCGATATTCTTGCCCGCCTTGGCGGCGATGAGTTCGGTTTGCTGCTGCCGGACTGTAATGTCGAGAGCGCGCGGTATATTTCCGGGCGTATTGTTGAAGCCATCAATGACTACCACTTTATGTGGGAAGGCCGTTTGCACCGCGTCGGCGCCAGCGCCGGAATTTCGCTGATTGATGAAACAAACTATCAGGCTTCAGAAGTGATGTCGCAGGCGGATATCGCCTGTTACGCCTCCAAAAATAATGGGCGCGGTATCGTGACAGTGTACGAACCGCAGCAAGGCCAGATGCAGCATGAGCGCAACATGCTGTCGCTGGATGAACAGTGGCATATGATCAGAGACAATCATTTGCTGATGATTGCCCGCGGCGTGGCGTCGCCGCGCGTGCCGGAAGCCTGTAACTTCTGGCTACTCTCCCTGCGTTTGTGGACCAGCGAAGGCGAAGTGATGGAGGAGCATGCTTTCCGTTCCGACCTTAGCGAACCCGAACTGATCCGCGCTCTCGACCGCCGCGTATTCCATGAGTTTTTCCGTAACCACGCTACTGCGGTTGCGGGTAAAGGGCTCGGCGTTGCTCTACCGCTTTCCGTGGCCGGGCTCTCCAGTACAACGCTGGTGAATGAACTGCTCGAACTGCTGGAAAGCGGCCCGCTATCCGCCCGGCTGTTACATCTGGTGGTGCACGCCGATGCGCTGATGCGTGAAGATAACATCCTGCTCGACAATCTGAAGCGGCTGCGCCAGGCGGGTTGCCGCATTATTCTCAGCCGTATCGGGCACGATCTGGATATTTTTAACCGCCTCAGCCCGAATATGGTCGATTACCTGATGCTCGATCCGGAACTGGTTACCAACGTTCACGGTAATCTGATGGACGAGATGATGGTGACCATTATTCAGGGCCACGCCCAGCGCCTTGGCATGAAGAGCATTGCCGGGCCGACCAATCAGCCGCTGATGATGGATACCCTTTCCGGCGTCGGCATCGATCTGATTTATGGCGATATTATTTCGCAGGCTCAGCCGCTGGATTTGATGCTGAATACCAGTTATTTCGCTATCAACTGACAGCCTTATCCGGCCGACAAATGCACTACCACCAGGCATCACACTTCAGGCTCCCACCCCGGCGTATACCAGATATGCAACAGCGCATAGGAGCGCCACGGCTGCCAGCGTTCGGCGTAGCGCCGCGTCTGCGCGGGTGTCATTCCGGCAAAACGCTGCTTGATCAGATAATCGTCGGGTAGAAAGATATCTTTCGCCTGCCAGCCACGCAGGGCAAAGTAGCTGGCGGTCCAGCGGCCGATGCCGGGGAAAGTTTGCAAGGCTTTCACCCCCTGCTCCACATCCGCCGGTGGCGTTAGCGGCAGCAAACCGTCGCAGGCTGCCTGCGCCAGGTATATCAGCGATTCAGCGCGTTTGCGCGGCATGCCGAGCGTTTGTAAATCCCCGACTTGCGCCGTAGAGAGCTGCTGCGGCGTGGGAAAACAGATAAAACCGCGCTCATCCAGCACATCGCCATAACGCTGCGCAACCTTTGCCGTCAGCTTTGCCGCCATCGCCACGCTGACTAACTGGCCTAAAATCGCCCGCACGCCCTGCTCAAACGGATCAACGCATCCCGGCAGGCGCAACCCTGGTCGCGCGGCGCCCAGCGTTCCCAGCGCCGCGGTTACCTCCTGCGGATTGCAGTCAAGATCAAACAGACAGCGAATCCGTTGCAGGCACAGTTCCGCAATCGGCTGCAAACCTTCGCTGAGCGTGACCTTCAGCGTCGCGCTCGCCTCATCCGGTTCGGCGGTAATCAGCCCGCGATGCTCGCCAGAGGCAAAAGAACGCACATAGCGTGTCGCATCAATCTCTTCAACGCCCGCCACGGCGCGATCGCCTAAAAATCCCCACATCCAGGCCCAGTCACAGGGCGGCTGCCAGCGCAGTTCGTACATAGTTACTCCTCGTTTTCTGCTAACAGCATAAACGGCATCGGAATTTTCCGCCTTGCTTTCATATTCCGGTTGTCGCCCGCGCCGCATTCGGCTAAAGTCGCCCCCCTTCTTCACTGGCATGGGGATAAACACGTGTTTGTAGGCTTTGACTACGGGACAGCAAACTGCTCGATTGCAGTAATGCGCGATGGCGCGCCACATCTGCTGACCATGGAAAATAACAGTACGCTGCTGCCATCTATGCTCTGCGCGCCGACGCGCGAAGCCGTCAGCGAATGGCTCTATCGTCACCATCAGGTTCCGGCTACGGGGAGCGAAACCCAGGCGCTGCTGCGCCGGGCGGTAAGCTTTAACCGTGAGGAAGATATTGAGGTCAACGCCGCCAGCGTGCAATTTGGCCTTGCCTCGCTGCGTCAGTACGTGAGCGATCCGGAAGAGGTTTACTTCGTTAAATCGCCGAAATCCTTCCTCGGCGCCAGCGGTCTGAAACCGCAGCAGATTGCCCTGTTCGAGGATCTGGTCTGCGCGATGATGCTGCATATTCGCCAACAGGCCGAAACGCAACTGCCGGAAAGCATCAACCAGGCGGTCATTGGCCGACCGATCAACTTCCAGGGGCTCGGCGGCGATGAGGCCAACGCCCAGGCGCAGGGGATCCTTGAGCGCGCGGCAAAACGCGCCGGTTTCCGCGATGTAGTGTTCCAGTATGAGCCGGTAGCAGCAGGGCTCGATTTTGAAGCCACGCTAAGCGAAGAGAAGCGCGTGCTGGTGGTGGATATTGGCGGCGGAACAACAGACTGCTCCATTCTGCTGATGGGCCCACAGTGGCGCGCCAGACAGGATCGCGCAGCCAGCCTGCTTGGCCACAGCGGTTGCCGCGTTGGCGGTAACGATCTGGATATCGCGCTGGCGTTTAAAAGCCTGATGCCCCTGCTTGGTATGGGCGGCCAGACGGAAAAAGGCATCGCCCTACCGATTCTGCCGTGGTGGAACGCGGTGGCGATCAACGATGTGCCGGCGCAAACCGAATTTTACAGCGCAGCCAATGGTCGTCTGCTCAACGATCTGCTGCGCGACGCCCGCGATGCGGAAAAAGTCGCCCTGCTGCTGAAAGTGTGGCGGCAGCGTCTGAGCTACCGGCTGGTACGCAGCGCCGAAGAGAGCAAAATTGCCCTCTCGGAAGAAGCGCATGTCACCGCGCCGCTGCCGTTTATCAGCGACGATCTTGCCACCGCCATCACCCAGGACGGCCTGGAAGCGGCGCTCAATCAGCCGTTACAGCGCATTATTGAGCAGGTGCAACTGGCGCTGGAAAACAGCAACGAAACGCCGGAAGTGATCTACCTGACCGGCGGGAGCGCCCGCTCGCCAATCATCAAGAAAGCGCTGGCGGAAACGCTGCCGGGGATCCCGATTGCGGGCGGCGATGATTTTGGCTCCGTCACCGCCGGGCTTGCCCGCTGGGCGCAGGTTCTGTTTCGCTAATATTTTGCCGGATGATTGCCATCCGGCATGATTTTCTTCTTCATATTATCCCTAACACAAATTTCTATCCCCGCTCGACGTTTCTAAACAGTGTTTCATATTTCCTCCATTTTTCTCCGTTAAAGCCTCACTAAACTAGTATTATTTTGGTCATGGTTTTTTCAGGACGAGATACATATAACGATGAAACGCAGTTTCACTTTTCGCCGCACGCTTGTTGCGGTTGTGGTTATCGCAGCGGCAGGTGCCGCGTGGTACCACTTTAGCCATCAAGAGGCTACACCTTCTTCTTCCGCCACCGGGCACACGCAGCGTCAGGCTGGCGGTGGTCGCCACGGCATGCGCGGCGGCGCGCTACCGCCGGTACAGGCTGCCACAGCGACCCGCGAATCCGTTCCGCGTTATCTCTCTGGTCTCGGTACGATTACGGCAACCAATACCGTGACCGTTCGCAGCCGCGTTTCCGGCCAACTGATGGCGCTCCACTTCCAGGAAGGGCAACAGGTTAACGCCGGCGATCTGCTGGCTGAAATCGACCCCAGCGAATTTAAAGTGGCACTGGCGCAGGCGCAGGGGCAACTGGCAAAAGATAAAGCCACGCTGGCGAATGCGCGCCGCGATCTGGCCCGCTACCAGCAACTGGCGAAAACCAGTCTCGTCTCCCGTCAGGATCTCGATACCCAGCAGGCGCTGGTAACGGAATCTGCAGGCACCGTCAAAGCCGATGAAGCCTCAGTCGCCAGCGCCCAGTTGCAACTGGACTGGAGCCGCATCACGGCGCCCATCTCCGGGCGCGTTGGCTTAAAACAGGTGGATATTGGCAACCAGATCAGCAGCAGCGACACCACCGGCATTGTGGTGCTGACGCAAACCCACCCGATTGACCTCGTCTTTACCCTGCCGGAAAGCGAAATCGCCACCGTGGTGCAGGCGCAAAAAGCTGGCCAACCACTGGTAGTGGAAGCCTGGGATCGCACTAACAAACAGAAACTGAGCAGCGGTTCTCTGCTCAGTCTTGATAACCAGATCGATGCCACCACCGGCACAATTAAGCTGAAAGCACGCTTTAATAATCAGGACGACGCGCTGTTCCCCAACCAGTTCGTCAATGCGCGCATGCTGGTCGCCACGCAACAAGATGCCGTTGTGATCCCTGCCGCCGCGCTGCAAATGGGTAATGAAGGCAACTTTGTCTGGGTGGTGAATGAGAATAGCCAGGTCAGCAAACATATCGTTACGCCGGGTATTCAGGACAGCCAGAAAGTGGTGATTGCCGCCGGGCTGTCGGCGGGCGATCGCGTGGTGACGGACGGTATCGACCGTCTCACCGAAGGAGCCAAAGTGGAAGTAGTGGATGCGCAAAGCGCCCAGCAGATGCCCGCAAAACGTGAGCATCCGGCGAAAGGAGCGCACTCCTGATGCAGTTGCTACCGCCAGGCCGGACGGGAGGTCCTTCCCGTCTGTTTATCTTGCGCCCGGTCGCCACCACCTTATTGATGGTGGCGATTCTGCTTGCCGGGGTCATCGGCTACCGTTTTCTTCCCGTCTCGGCGCTGCCGGAAGTCGATTATCCCACTATCCAGGTTGTCACCCTTTACCCCGGCGCCAGCCCGGATGTGGTGACGTCGGCGATTACCGCGCCGCTCGAACGCCAGTTTGGCCAGATGTCGGGCTTAAAACAGATGTCGTCGCAAAGCTCCGGCGGCGCATCGGTGGTGACGTTGCAGTTCCAGCTCACATTGCCGCTGGATGTTGCCGAGCAGGAAGTGCAGGCAGCGATGAACGCGGCCAACAGCCTGCTCCCTTCCGATCTGCCTAACCCGCCGGTTTACAGCAAAGTTAACCCGGCCGATCCGCCGATCATGACGCTGGCCGTCACCTCTTCCGCCATGCCGATGACGCAGGTGGAAGATATGGTCGAAACGCGCGTCGCGCAGAAAATTTCGCAGGTTTCCGGCGTTGGTCTGGTCACGCTTTCCGGCGGCCAGCGCCCTGCAGTGCGCGTCAAACTTAACGCGCAGGCCATCGCCGCGCTGGGGTTGACCAGCGAAAACATTCGCACCGCCATCGACAATGCCAACGTTAACTCGGCAAAAGGGAGCCTCGATGGCCCAACGCGCGCCGTCACGCTCTCCGCCAACGATCAGATGCAGTCCGCCGAAGAGTACCGCCAGTTGATTGTCGCTTACCAGAACGGTGCGCCCATTCGCCTGGGCGATGTGGCAACCGTGGAACAGGGCGCGGAAAATAGCTGGCTTGGCGCATGGGCGAATAAGCAACAGGCGATTGTGATGAACGTCCAGCGTCAGCCTGGTGCCAACATCATTGATACCGCCGACAACATTCGTACTCTGCTGCCGCAGTTAACGGAGAGCCTGCCGAAATCGGTCACGGTGAAGGTGCTCTCCGATCGCACCAACAACATCCGCGCTTCGGTCAGCGATACGCAGTTCGAACTGATGCTGGCTATCGCGCTGGTGGTGATGATTATCTACCTGTTTTTACGCAATATTCCGGCAACTATTATTCCTGGCGTAGCCGTACCGCTGTCGCTTATCGGCACCTTTGCGGTGATGGTGTTCCTCGATTTCTCAATCAATAACCTGACGCTGATGGCGCTGACCATCGCCACCGGCTTTGTGGTGGATGACGCGATTGTGGTGATTGAGAACATCTCGCGCTATATCGAAAAAGGGGAAAAACCGCTGGCGGCGGCGCTGAAAGGCGCAGGCGAGATCGGCTTTACCATTATCTCCCTTACCTTCTCGCTGATTGCCGTGCTGATCCCGCTGCTGTTTATGGGCGATATTGTCGGGCGCCTGTTCCGCGAGTTCGCCGTCACGCTGGCGGTGGCAATCCTGATCTCGGCTGTGGTTTCACTAACGCTGACGCCGATGATGTGCGCGCGCATGCTGAGCGCTGAATCCCTGCGCAAGCAGAACCGTTTTTCCCGCGCTTCGGAGCGTTTTTTTGAGCGCGTGATTGCAGGCTACGGCCACCTGCTGGCGAAAGTGCTTAACCACCCGTGGCTGACGCTCAGCGTGGCGATAGGCACGCTGCTACTGTCGGTGGCGCTGTGGGTTTTCATCCCAAAAGGCTTCTTCCCGGTACAGGACAACGGCATCATTCAGGGTACGCTCCAGGCGCCGCAGTCGGCATCGTTTGCCAGCATGGCGCAGCGCCAGCGGCAGGTTGCCGACGTTATTCTGCAGGATCCGGCGGTGGAAAGCCTGACCTCGTTTGTTGGCGTCGATGGCACCAACCCGTCGCTGAACAGCGCCCGTCTGCAAATCAACCTTAAGCCGCTGGATGAGCGCGACGACCGCGTACAGACAGTGATTGCGCGCCTGCAACAGGCGGCGGCAAAAGTGCCCGGCGTGGCGCTCTATCTGCAACCGACGCAGGATCTGACCATCGACACCACGGTCAGCCGCACCCAGTACCAGTTTACCTTGCAGGCAAACTCGCTGGACGCGCTGAGCACCTGGGTGCCGCAACTGATCGCTAAACTGGAAGCGCTGCCGCAGCTTGCTGATGTCAGCAGCGACTGGCAGGACAAAGGGCTGGTGGCGTATGTCAACGTTGACCGCAGCACCGCCAGCCGTCTTGGTATCACCATGTCGGATGTTGATAACGCGCTGTATAACGCCTTCGGTCAGCGGCTGATCTCCACCATCTATACCCAGTCAAACCAGTATCGCGTGGTGCTGGAACACGACACCACGCAAACGCCGGGGCTGGCGGCGCTGGAGAATATCCGTCTGGCCAGCAGCAGCGGCGGCGTGGTGCCGTTATCCTCGATTGCCAAAGTGGAACAACGCTTTGCGCCGCTGAGTATTAACCACCTCGATCAATTCCCCTCCACCACCATTTCTTTTAATGTGGCGAGCGGCTATTCGCTGGGCGATGCGGTGCAGGCGATCACCGACAGCGAAAAAACCCTCAATTTCCCGACCGATATCCGCACCGAGTTCCAGGGCAGCACGCTGGCGTTCCAGTCTGCGCTTGGCAGCACGGTCTGGCTGATCGTCGCAGCGGTGGCGGCAATGTATATCGTGCTCGGCGTGCTGTATGAGAGTTTTATTCACCCGGTCACTATTCTCTCGACGCTGCCGACCGCGGGCGTTGGCGCACTGCTGGCGCTGATGATTTCCGGCAGTGAGCTGGATGTGATCGCCATTATCGGCATCATTCTGCTGATTGGTATCGTCAAGAAAAACGCCATCATGATGATCGACTTCGCTCTCGCCGCCGAACGCGAAGAGGGGATGGCACCGCGCGAGGCGATTTTCCAGGCCTGCCTGCTGCGTTTTCGCCCGATCCTGATGACCACGCTGGCGGCCCTGCTCGGTGCGCTGCCGCTGATGCTCAGCACCGGCGTGGGCGCAGAGCTGCGCCGCCCGCTGGGTATCGGCATGGTGGGCGGTCTGCTGGTCAGCCAGGTGCTGACGCTGTTTACCACGCCGGTGATTTATCTGCTGTTCGACCGCCTGTCGCTGGCCGTAAAACAGCTCTTCCCGCGCCGTGAAGAGGAGGCGTAAGTGAAGTTTTTCGCCCTCTTCATTTACCGCCCGGTGGCGACGATTTTGATTTCGCTGGCGATAACGCTGTGCGGCATCCTCGGCTTCCGGCTGCTGCCGGTGGCCCCGCTGCCGCAGGTCGATTATCCGGTGATCATGATCAGCGCCTCGCTGCCTGGCGCCTCGCCGGAGACGATGGCGTCGTCGGTCGCTACGCCGCTGGAGCGCTCGCTGGGGCGGATTGCCGGGGTCAGCGAAATGACCTCCTCCAGCTCGCTGGGCAGTACGCGCATCATTTTAGAGTTTAATTTTGACCGCGATATCAACGGCGCCGCGCGCGATGTGCAGGCGGCGATCAACGCGGCGCAAAGCCTGCTGCCAAGCGGTATGCCGAGCCGTCCTACCTATCGCAAAGCGAACCCGTCGGACGCACCGATCATGATCCTGACGCTGACCTCGGATACCTATTCGCAGGGCCAGTTATACGATTTTGCCTCGACGCAACTAGCACAAACCATCTCGCAGATCGACGGCGTCGGCGATGTTGATGTCGGCGGAAGTTCGCTGCCCGCGGTGCGCGTCGATCTCAACCCGCAGGCGCTGTTTAATCAGGGCGTGTCACTCGATGCCGTGCGTACCGCCATCAGCAGCGCCAACGTCCGTCGCCCGCAGGGCGCGGTGGATGACGGCGCACAACGCTGGCAGGTGCAAACGAATGATGAGCTGAAAACGGCGGCCGAATACCAGCCGCTGATCATTCATTACAACAACGGCGCAGCGGTACGTTTAAGCGATGTCGCCACGGTCAGCGACTCGGTGCAGGATGTGCGCAATGCCGGGATGACCAACGCAAAGCCGGCGATTTTGCTGATGATCCGCAAGCTGCCGGAAGCCAATATTATTCAGACGGTGGATAGCATCCGCGCCCGCCTGCCGGAATTACAGAAAACCATTCCTGCCGCTATCGATCTGCAAATCGCCCAGGATCGTTCGCCGACCATTCGCGCCTCGCTGGCGGAAGTGGAGCAGACACTGGTGATCTCGGTGGCGCTGGTGATCCTGGTGGTGTTTTTGTTTTTGCGCTCCGGGCGCGCGACGCTTATCCCGGCGGTCGCGGTGCCGGTTTCGCTGATCGGCACCTTTGCCGCAATGTACCTGTGCGGTTTTAGCCTGAATAACCTGTCGCTGATGGCGCTGACTATCGCCACCGGCTTTGTCGTTGATGATGCCATTGTGGTGCTGGAAAACATCTCCCGCCATCTTGAAGCGGGCGTGAAACCGTTGCAGGCGGCATTGCAGGGGACGCGGGAAGTCGGTTTTACCGTGCTGTCGATGAGCCTGTCGCTGGTAGCGGTGTTCCTGCCGCTGCTGCTGATGGCCGGTCTGCCGGGCAGGCTATTGCGCGAGTTTGCCGTCACGCTGTCGGTGGCGATTGGCATCTCGCTGGTTATCTCGCTGACGCTGACGCCGATGATGTGCGGCTGGCTGCTGAAGCGCCATAAACCGCGCGAACGCACGCGGGAAAGAGGCGTTGGCCGTTTGCTGATTGCGCTCCAGCAGCAGTACGCCCGTTCGTTGAAATGGGTGCTGAACCACGCCCGGCTGGTGGGTCTGGTGCTGCTTGGCACCATCGCGTTGAATGTCTGGCTCTATATCTCGATTCCGAAAACCTTCTTCCCGGAGCAGGACACCGGCGTGCTGATGGGCGGCATTCAGGCGGATCAAAGCATCTCCTTCCAGGCGATGCGCGGTAAGTTGCAGGATTTTATGAAAATCATCCGTGACGATCCGGCGGTGAATAATGTCACCGGTTTTACCGGCGGCTCGCGCGTGAACAGCGGCATGATGTTTATCACCCTCAAATCCCGCCATATTCGTCATGAAACGGCGCAGCAGGTGATTGACCGGTTGCGCGTTAAACTGGCGAAAGAGCCAGGCGCAAGCCTGTTTTTGATGGCCGTACAAGATATTCGCGTTGGCGGACGGCAGGCCAATGCCAGCTACCAGTTCGCCCTGTTGTCGGACGATCTCAGCGCCCTGCGCGAGTGGGAGCCGAAGATCCGTAAAGCGCTGGCGGCGCTGCCGCAACTGGCAGACGTCAACTCAGACCAGCAGGACAACGGCGCGGAGATGAATCTGGTTTACGATCGCGAAACGATGTCGCGGCTGGGCATCAGCGTTGAAGCGGCCAACAGCCTGCTGAATAACGCCTTCGGCCAGCGGCAGATCTCCACTATTTATCAACCGCTTAACCAGTACAAAGTGGTGATGGAAGTCGATCCCCGCTATACCCAGGACGTGAGCGCGCTGGACAAGATGTATGTGATCAACAACGAAGGCCAGTCGATTCCGCTCTCTTACTTTGCCCACTGGCAACCGGCGAATGCGCCGCTGTCGGTGAACCATCAGGGGCTGTCGGCGGCCTCGACCATCGCCTTTAACCTGCCGACAGGCACGTCGCTGTCGGAAGCCAGCGACGCCATCGATCGTGCGATGACGCAACTTGGCGTCCCTTCAAGCGTGCGCGGCAGTTTCGCCGGTACAGCGCAGGTCTTCCAGGAGACGATGAATTCACAGGTGATCCTGATCCTGGCCGCGATTGCCACGGTCTATATCGTGCTGGGGATCCTCTACGAGAGCTACGTCCACCCACTGACCATTCTCTCCACGTTGCCCTCGGCGGGCGTCGGCGCGCTGCTGGCGCTGGAGCTGTTTGGCGCGCCGTTTAGCCTGATCGCACTGATTGGCATCATGTTGCTGATCGGGATTGTGAAGAAGAATGCCATAATGATGGTCGACTTCGCCCTCGAAGCCCAGCGCAAGGGGAGCCTGAGCGCAGAAGAGGCCATCTTCCAGGCCTGTTTGCTGCGTTTTCGTCCGATCATGATGACCACCCTGGCGGCGCTGTTTGGCGCACTGCCGCTGGTCATTTCCGGCGGTGACGGCTCCGAACTGCGCCAGCCGCTGGGGATCACCATTGTCGGCGGCCTGGTGATGAGCCAGCTTCTTACCCTGTATACAACGCCGGTGGTCTATCTCTTCTTTGACCGCCTGCGTATGCGTTTTAGCCAGAAAGAAAGAGAGCCTGTTAGTGAATGAATGAACTCCCCAAAAACATCCGCTGGCAACTATGGATTGTCGCCTTTGGCTTTTTTATGCAGTCGCTGGATACCACTATTGTGAATACCGCCCTCCCCTCGATGGCGCGCAGCCTGGGGGAGAGCCCGCTGCATATGCACATGGTGGTGGTCTCCTATGTATTGACCGTGGCGGTAATGCTGCCAGCCAGCGGCTGGCTGGCGGATCGGGTCGGCGTGCGCAATATCTTTTTCGTCGCCATTGTGCTGTTCACCACCGGCTCGCTGTTTTGCGCGCAGGCCTCAACCCTTGATCAACTGGTGATGGCGCGGGTTTTACAGGGTATCGGCGGGGCGATGATGGTGCCGGTAGGCAGGCTGACGGTGATGAAAATCGTCCCGCGCGACCAGTATATGGCGGCGATGACCTTCGTCACTCTGCCGGGGCAAATCGGCCCGTTGGTCGGCCCGGCGCTCGGCGGGATTCTGGTGGAATATGCGTCGTGGCACTGGATCTTCCTGATTAACCTGCCGGTCGGTATTATCGGCGCGATCGCCACCCTGAGCCTGATGCCGAACTATAAACTGCAAACCCGTCGTTTCGATATGGCGGGTTTTGCGTTGCTGGCCTGCGGTATGGCAACGCTGACGCTGGCGCTCGACGGCAGCCGCGGGCTGGGGCTTTCGCCCGTCCAGCTTGGCGCGTTGGTAGCGGTGGGCACAGCGACGACGCTATTTTATCTGCTGCACGCCAGAGGCAACGATGGCGCGTTGTTCAACCTGCGGTTGTTCCGCACGCCTTCGTTTTCACTGGGGCTGGCCGGGAGCTTCGCCGGGCGTATCGGCAGCGGCATGCTGCCGTTTATGACGCCAGTGTTTTTGCAGATTGGCCTTGGCTTTTCACCGTTCCACGCCGGGCTGATGATGATCCCGATGGTGCTGGGCAGTATGGGCATGAAGCGGATTGTTGTGCAGGTAGTTAACCGTTTTGGTTATCGCCGCGCGCTGGTCTGTTCCACCCTTGGGCTGGCGCTGGTGAGCTTGCTGTTTATGACCACCGCCCTGCTCGGCTGGTACTATCTGCTGCCGGTGGTGCTGTTCTGTCAGGGAATGATTAACTCGATGCGCTTCTCTTCGATGAACACCCTGACGCTGAAAGATCTGCCCGATGAACTGGCCAGCGGCGGCAACAGCCTGCTGTCGATGATCATGCAGTTGTCGATGAGTATCGGCGTTACCGTCGCCGGTTTGCTGCTCGGCCTGTTCGGCCAGCAGCATCTCTCAGCGGACAGCGGCGTGGCGCACCATGTTTTCCTTTACGCTTATCTCAGTATGGCGGTGATTATTTCACTACCGGCGTTAATCTTCGCCCGCGTCCCGAATGACGCCAGCCAGAACGTCGTGATTGCCCGTCGCAACAGGAGAGAATCATGAAATTCTGGCGGCCAGGTATTACGGCCAAACTTTTCCTGGCCATTTTGACCACCTGCATCGTACTGCTGATCATCATGCACTGGGCGGTGCGAATCAGCTTCGAGCGCGGGTTTATCGACTATATCAAGCGCGGCAACGAGCAGCGCCTGCAACTGTTGAGCGACACGCTGGCCGAGCAGTACGCCCAGCACGGCGACTGGCAATTTCTGCGCAATAACGACCGGATGATTTTCCAGATCCTGCGATCTTTCGAACGCGATAACGACCATGAAGATACCGGTGGGCCGGACCGCGGCATGGAGCGGGATCGCGCGATGGGCGACAACGGCGGAGCAGATCGTGGAATGGCGCCGGACAACCGGGCAGCGGACCAAGGGATGGAGCCAGACAATAACGCCGAATCCGATCGCGGGATGGAAAACGATGATCCGCCGCCTGGCCCGCCAGGCCCGCCGCCGCCGCGCGGCTGGCGCACGGTGTTCTGGGTTGTCGATCAGAACAACAATGTGCTGGTCGGCCCGCGCGGCACGGTGCCGGACGAAGGCAACCGCCGGGCGATTGTGGTGAACCAGAAAACGGTGGGCTGGGTGATTGCCTCCCCGGTTGAGCGGTTAACGCGCAATACCGACATCAATTTTGACCGTCAACAGCGTCGCACCAGTTGGCTGATTGTCGGCCTCGCCACGCTGCTGGCGGCGCTGGCCACCTTCCCACTGGCGCGCGGCCTGCTGGCACCGGTGAAACGGCTGGTCGAGGGGACGCACAAACTGGCCTCCGGCGATTTCTCGACGCGCGTCACGACTGGCAGCCAAGATGAACTGGGCAGGCTGGCACGCGACTTTAACCTGCTGGCCAGTACGCTGGAGAAAAACCAGCAAATGCGCCGCGATTTTATGGCTGATATCTCCCATGAACTGCGCACGCCGCTGGCGGTGCTGCGCGGCGAACTGGAGGCGATTCAGGACGGCGTACGCAAATTTACGCCGGAATCGGTACTGTCGTTACAGGCAGAGGTCGGCACGCTAACCAAGCTGGTGAACGATTTACATCAGTTGTCAATGTCCGACGAGGGCGCGCTGGCCTACCAGCGCACGCCGGTGGATGTGGTGACGCTGCTGGAGATTGCCGCTGGCGCGTTTCATGAACGTTTTGCCAGCCGAAACCTGAACTTGTCGCTGGATTTGCAGTCCACCAGTGGCAGAGTCTTTGGCGATCCCGATCGCCTGATGCAGCTGTTTAATAATCTGCTGGAAAACAGCCTGCGCTATACGGATGGCGGCGGACAAACGCAAATTCAGTCCACCACCCGCGACGGCAAACTGATCCTGCGTTTTGCCGACAGCGCGCCGGGCGTTACTGACGAGCAGCTTACGCGCCTGTTTGAGCGTTTCTACCGCACGGAAGGATCGCGCAACCGCGCCAGCGGCGGCTCCGGCCTGGGGCTGGCTATCTGTTTTAATATTGTGGAGGCCCACGGTGGCGCTATCCACGCCGGGCACTCGCCATTTGGCGGGGTTACTATTACAGTTGAACTACCGCTTGAAGGCGAACAATCGAGAGAAGTATGACTGAGCTACCCATTGATGAAAACACGCCGCGTATTCTGATCGTGGAAGATGAACCGAAGCTGGGACAGTTGCTGATCGATTATCTGCGGGCGGCCAGCTACGCGCCGACGCTGATTAACCACGGCGATCAGGTGCTGGGATATGTTCGCCAGACGCCGCCGGATTTGATCCTGCTCGATCTGATGCTGCCCGGCACCGATGGCCTGACCCTGTGCAGAGAAATCCGTCGCTTCTCCAATGTGCCGGTCATTATGGTGACGGCAAAAATCGAGGAGATCGATCGTCTGCTGGGGCTGGAAATTGGCGCCGACGACTACATCTGCAAACCCTACAGCCCGCGCGAAGTGGTGGCGCGAGTCAAAACCATTCTGCGCCGCTGCAAGCCGCAGCGCGAACTGCAGGCGCTGGACGCGGAAAGCCCGCTGATTGTGGATGAAGGGCGTTTCCAGGCAAGCTGGCACAACAAACTGCTGGATCTCACCCCGGCGGAATTCCGCCTGCTGAAAACCCTCTCCAGCGAGCCGGGCAAGGTCTTCTCCCGCGAACAACTGCTCAACCATCTTTATGATGACTATCGCGTGGTGACCGACCGCACCATCGATAGCCATATCAAAAACCTGCGCCGCAAACTGGAAGCGCTGGATGAGGAACAATCCTTTATCCGTGCAGTTTACGGCGTCGGCTACCGCTGGGAAGCCGACGCCTGCAAACTGGCGTAACGCTGTCGGGCTTCGCGCCCGACGGTATTTTATTTACGCAACAGCCGCTGTTCGCGCCAGCGGGCGATCGGCTCAGCGAAGACGAAGAGCCGCAATCCCCGCACCAGCTGTAATCCGCCCCAAATCGCCGCCACCCACAGTGACCACAGCGGTTCTGGCGCGGTACTGCGATTCAGGAAATAGAGCAGCACGCAGACGATGACGGCGGTGACAAGCGATCGCCAGAAGCGGCTTTCGGCATCAACCTTTTCCCGCGCGGCAGTGATGCGCTGATCCAGCGGCACTGATCTGCGCGTGAACTAACGCGCAGGTTTACTCCCCCGGCGCGCGGCGCTACAATTCCCGCCCTAAATTTAGGGGAACTCCCCCGCCGCCTCACCTGCTGAGGCGATCTGACCTGTCATCAGAAAGAGAAAATCATGTTTAAACCGGAACTCCTGTCCCCGGCGGGAACGCTGAAAAATATGCGTTACGCCTTCGCTTACGGCGCGGACGCCGTTTACGCTGGCCAGCCGCGCTACTCGCTGCGCGTGCGCAATAACGAATTCAACCACGAAAACCTGCAAATCGGCATCAATGAAGCCCACGCGCAGGGCAAAAAATTCTACGTGGTGGTGAATATCGCGCCGCATAACGCCAAGCTGAAAACGTTCATCCGCGACCTGAAACCGGTGGTGGACATGGGGCCGGATGCGCTGATTATGTCCGATCCGGGGCTTATCATGATGGTGCGCGAAAACTTCCCGCAGATGCCGATTCACCTCTCCGTGCAGGCGAACGCCGTCAACTGGGCAACGGTGAAATTCTGGCAACAAATGGGGCTGACGCGCGTGATCCTCTCCCGCGAACTGTCGCTGGAAGAGATCGCCGAAATTCGCAGCCAGGTGCCGGAAATGGAGATCGAAATCTTCGTGCACGGCGCACTGTGCATGGCTTACTCCGGCCGTTGCCTGCTTTCAGGCTATATCAACAAGCGCGATCCGAACCAGGGCACCTGCACCAACGCCTGCCGCTGGGAATATAACGTTCAGGAAGGCAAAGAAGACGCTATCGGCAATATCGTACATGTTCACGAACCGATTCCGGTACAGAACATCGAACCCACGCTGGGCGTCGGCGCGCCGACCGATAAAGTGTTTATGATTGAGGAAGCGCAGCGTCCGGGCGAGTACATGACCGCCTTCGAGGACGAACACGGCACCTACATCATGAACTCGAAAGATCTGCGGGCGATTGCCCACGTTGAACGCCTGACGCAGATGGGCGTGCACTCGCTGAAAATCGAAGGCCGTACCAAATCGTTCTACTACTGCGCCCGTACCGCGCAGGTTTACCGCAAAGCGATCGACGATGCCGCAGCGGGTAAACCGTTCGACACTTCGCTGCTGGAAACGCTGGAAGGGCTGGCGCATCGCGGTTATACCGAAGGTTTCCTGCGCCGCCACACGCATGATGATTACCAGAACTATGACTATGGCTACTCGGTTTCCGAGCGCCAGCAGTTTGTCGGCGAATTCACCGGCGAGCGTAAAGGCGATCTGGCCGCCGTCGCGGTGAAAAATAAGTTTTCGGTCGGCGACAGCCTGGAGCTGATGACGCCGCAGGGCAACGTCAACTTTACGCTTGAGCAGATGGAAAACGCCAAAGGCGAAGCGATGCCGGTCGCGCCAGGCGATGGTTATACTGTCTGGTTGCCGGTTCCGCAGGATATGGCGCTGGAATATGCGCTGCTGATGCGCAATTTCACCGGGCAGTCAACGCGCAATCCTCACGCGAAGTAATTTAGCAGGGTTATTTTTACGGCTGGAAAAATCTTAGAATCGGATCACATACCTCCCCGGTCGTTATGGGTATTATCCCTCTCGCTGAAAAACATAACCCATAAATGCTAGCTGTACCAGGAACCACCTCCTTAGCCTGCGTAATCTCCCTTACGCAGGCTGATTTTTTTTTAACGCTTTTTTCCGCTTTTTTTACCCCCTTCCCGCTCGTGAGATACACTTTCCTCATTGCATGCAATAAGGACGAGAAATATGGGCAAAATTCCTGGAAGCTTATTGATCCTCAACGGTAAAAGCGCCGGAGACGAAACGCTGCGCACCGCCATAGCGCTGCTGCGTGACGAAGGTATGGATATTCAGGTGCGCGTCACCTGGGAAAAGGGCGATGCCGGGCGCTACGTTAAGGAAGCGCAACAGCTTGGCGTGGATACGGTGATTGCTGGCGGCGGCGACGGCACCATCAACGAAGTGGCGACAGCACTGGTGAACTGCACGGGCGATAACATTCCGGCGCTCGGTATTTTGCCGCTCGGCACCGCCAATGATTTCGCCACCAGCGCGGGGATCCCCGAAGCGCTGGAGAAAGCGTTACAGCTCGCCATCGTGGGTAAAGCGGTGGCTATCGATATCGCCCGCGTCAACGATAAAACCTGCTTTATTAATATGGCAACCGGGGGTTTTGGCACCCGCATCACCACGGAAACGCCGGAAAAACTGAAGGCCGCGCTGGGCGGGGTTTCTTATCTGATCCACGGGCTTCTGCGGCTGGATAAGCTAAAGGCCGACCGCTGTGAAATCCGCGGTGAGGATTTTCAGTGGCAGGGCGATGCGCTGGTGATTGGCATTGGTAACGGTCGCCAGGCGGGCGGCGGACAACAGCTTTGCCCGCAGGCGCTGATTAACGATGGCTTACTGCATCTGCGTATTTTTACCGGCGAAGAGCTGTTGCCGGCGCTGTTAACCACCCTGACGCAGCCGGACGATAACCCGCATATTATTGACGGAAAATCGGCATGGTTTGAGGTCAGCGCTCCGCATGAAATTACCTTTAACCTCGACGGCGAACCGCTGAGCGGCGAGCATTTCCGCATTGAAGTGTTGCCTGGCGCGTTGCAGTGCCGGTTACCGCCAGATTGCCCGTTATTGCGTTAACCGCTTAAAAATGCCTGATGGCGCTTCGCTTATCAGGCCTGCAACAGCACCGATCTTCGTAGGCCGGATAAGGCGTAGCCGCCATCCGGCGTTTGCCGCCAATTCTGCCTGATGGCGCTTCGCTTATCAGGCCTGCAATGCCAATCCCCGTAGGCCGGATAAGGCGTAACCGCCATCCGGCGTTTGTCGCCAATTCTGCCTGATGGCGCTTCGCTTATCAGGCCTGCAACAGCACCGATCTTCGTAGGCCGGATAAGGCGCAGCCGCCATCCGGCGTTTGTCGCCAATTCTGCCTGATGGCGCTTCGCTTATCAGGCCTGCAATGCCAATCCCCGTAGGCCGGATAAGGCGCAGCCGCCATCCGGCGTTTGTCGCCAATTCTGCCTGATGGCGCTTCGCTTATCAGGCCTGCAATGCCAATCCCCGTAGGCCGGATAAGACGCAGCCGCCATCCGGCGTTTGTCGCCAATTCTGCCTGATGGCGCTTCGCTTATCAAATCTACGGAGCGAGACAAAAAACTCAATACGCCGCCACTTCGCGTGCCATCTCACGGCTATATTGCTGGCTGGCATGCACCAGCATCTGCGTATACCCCGTTTGCGCCGCGCCGCTGACCAGCGCATCGACGGTCAAAGTTTCGAGGATTTTACCGTGCTGCATCACCGCCACCTTCTGGCATAAATGCGCGATCACCCCCAAATCATGCGTCACCATCAGATAGGTAAGTTGCGATTCCTGATGCAGCGCCGCCAGCAGGTTGAGGATTTCCGCCTGCACCGACACATCCAGCGCCGAAGTCGGCTCATCCAGCAACAGCACGCGCGGTTCCAGAATCAGCGCACGGGCAATTGCCACGCGCTGGCGCTGCCCGCCGGAGAGCTGGTGCGGATAGCGGTCGCGAAAAGCACGGCTTAACCCCACCTTGTCGAGCAACGTATTAATACGCCGGTCACGATCGTTGATACCGTGGATTTGCAGCGGCTCCTCCAGAATATCGCCAATGGTGTGGCGCGGATGCAGCGAACCGTACGGATCCTGAAACACCATCTTCACCAACCGACAGCGCGGCGAGCTGAGCCGCTTATCCAGCTTTTGTCCATTAATCGCAAGCTCGCCGTCCCAGTGGGTAAACAGCCCGGCCAGACACTTCAGCACAGTCGTTTTCCCGGAGCCGGATTCCCCCACCAGCCCATAAATCTCGCCAGGCCGCACGGAAAAGCTGACGTCACACAGCACCTGATTGCGTTTCGCCCCTTCGCCAAAGGCCAGATTGAGGTTTTGCACGTTAATCATTCTGCTCTCCTTACTCGCCAAGCCAGCTAGCCTGACGCTGCAACACCGGCAGCAGCGGGCGACGATGATGGATTTCCGGCAGGGCCTGAATCAGCCCCTGCGTATAAGGATGCTGCGCGTTATCAAGATCGCGGGCGGCAATCGATTCCACCACCCGGCCTGCGTACATCACCAGCACCCGGTCGCAGAAACTGCGCACCAGATTGATATCGTGGCTGATAAAAATCAGTCCCAGCCCGCGCGATTTCACCAGATCGTCAAGCAAGCCGAGCACCTGCAGGCGCACCGACACATCCAGCGCAGAGGTCGGTTCGTCGGCGATCACCAGTTCCGGATCGGTAATCAGCATCATGGCGATCATAATGCGTTGTCCCTGCCCGCCGGAGATTTCATGCGGGTAGAGCTGGTAAACCCGCTCCGGCTGGCGAATGCGTACCACATCAAGCATCTTCAGCACTTTGGCCTTCGCCTCGGCCTTTTTCCCCGGATGGTGGGTTAACCAGGCTTCAGCGATCTGATCGCCGACGCAGACTACCGGGTTCAGCGAATATTTCGGATCCTGCATAATCATCGAGATACGCTTGCCGCGCACCTGGCGCATCTGCGCCTCATCAACGTTCAGCAGATCGATATCGCCAAACTGCATGCGATCGGCCTGGATACGCGCTTTTGCCGGATGCAGCCGCAGCAGCGCGCGCCCGACGGTAGATTTCCCCGAGCCGGACTCGCCGACAATCGCCAGCTTCTCCTGACCGAGGGTGAAAGAGACGCCGCGCACCGCATGCGTTACCGCGCGACCGTTAACAAAGTCGACGTGCAGATTGCGCACATCGAGCAGCGGCGAATTATTCGCTGCGAGGATCGAGGATGTCACGTAAGCCATCTCCCAAGAAGTTGAACGCCAGACTGTTGATCAAAATCGCCAGCCCCGGAATGGTCACAACCCACCAGCACTCCATCATGTAGGTGCGCCCGCTGGAGATCATCGCGCCCCACTCTGGCTCCGGCGGCTGCGCACCCAGCCCAAGAAAGCCCAGACCGGCAGCGGTCAAAATGATGCCCGCCATATTCATGGTGATACGGATGATCACCGACGGCAGACACAGCGGCACAACGTGGCGCCACAGCACGCGCAGCGGCGAAGCGCCCTGCAAACGCACCGCCGAGATAAAATCGGCCTGGCGCAGCGACAGGGTTTCGGCTCGTGCCAGACGGGCAATCGGCGGCCAGGCGGTCAGCGTAATCGCGATCACCACATGCTCAAGACCAGGACCCAGCGCCGCAACAAACGCCAGTGCCAGTACCAGGCTCGGAAAGGAGATAAAAATATCGGTGACGCGCATCAGCACCATATCGACCTTGCCGCCAAAATAACCGGCGCTAACCCCAAGCAATAAACCCAGCGGCCCAACGGTGAGAGAAACCAGCAGAACGATATAGAGCGTAATGCGCGAGCCGTACACCAGACGGCTGAAGATATCGCGGCCAAACTCGTCGGTGCCGAACCAGTGCGCGGCATTCGGCGCGGTCAACGCGCTGTCTAAGTCCTGCACCAGCGGGTTATACGGCGCGATGAGCGGCGCGAAAATAGCCACAATCAGCAACAGCAGAATGATGCTGCCGCCGATGGCAGTCAGTGGGTTACGCGCCATCTTGCCGATAAAACCCGCCGCACGTCCCAGCGCGCGTTTTAGCCGCAGGCTGCGTTCCTGCGCCGTGGTCGCAACAGGCGTATCGAAGGAGACCGTCATGATTTCGTCCTCGGATCAAAGAGTTGATACAGCATGTCGGAGAGCAGGTTGAGCAGCACGAAAATCACCCCCACCAGCAACACGCAGCCCATCACCGCGTTCATATCGCCCAGCAGCAGGCTACCGGTCAGATAGGAGCCAAAACCCGGCCATGAGAAAACGGTTTCAATCAGCACCGCCCCTTCCAGCAGCGAGCCGTAAGCCAGCGCCACCACCGTTAGCAACTGCACAAGGATATTGCGAAACGCGTGGTTCCAGATCACCTGCCGTTCGGTCAGCCCCTTCACTCGCGCGGTAATGATGAACTCCTGGGATAACTGCGCCAGCATAAAGCTGCGGGTCATACGGCTGATGTAGGCCAGCGAGTGAAAACCGAGCAGCGACGCGGGCAGCACCAGGTGATTCAGCGCATTCCAGAACACTTGTCCATTCCCCGCCAGCAGTGCATCGACGGTCATCAGCCCGGTACGATGCGGCACAACACCGTCGAGCCCTAAATCGAGACGCCCTGCGCCGCCCACCCAGCCGAGCCAGGCGTAGAACAGCAGCAGCCCCATCATGCCCACCCAGAAGATCGGTGTGGAGTATCCGGCGAGACTGATAATGCGCACCACATAATCGGAAAGGCTGTTGCGCCGCGCCGCCGCCAGCACGCCGAGCGGAATGCCCAGCCCGGCGCCGACAATGATCGCCACCGTCGCCAGCTCCAGCGTCGCCGGGAAAACGCGCACAATGTCGTCCAGCACCGGTTTACCGGTCAGCAACGCGTTGCCAAGGTTGCCGTGCAGCAAGTTATTCAGGTAGATGCCAAACTGCGTCATCAGCGATTTATCAAAGCCAAGCTGCTGATAAACCTGCTGGTAGGTGCTCTGATCGGCATCCGGGCCAACAATCGCCAGCACCGGATCGATCGGCATCACGCGACCAATAAAGAAGGTCAACAGCAGTAACCCGAACAGGGTCACCGCCACCTGCGTCAGCCTTTTTGACAAACGCCTGGCGCGCGAGCCAGGGGCAAGCAGAACTGTACTCATCCTTTATCTCCTCCGGGGGCGTCGCTTTTGTAGACTTCACGCAGGAAAGTGGTGGCCGAGGGGTGCGACTGGAAGTTTTTCACCTCATTGCGCACCACCACCGAATCGACCATTTGCGACAGCGGGATCAGCGCGGGGATCAACTGGTCATAACGCACCTGAATCTGCTGGTATTCGGTTTTCTGTTTCTGCGGATCGCGTTCCAGCAGCGCCTGGTCGATCATCTCGTTGAGTGGTTTGTCGTAAAAACTGGTGCGCCAGCCCTGGAAGTTGGTCAGCCGGGCTTCATCACTGTTATCCGGGTTGTAGACCAGTGCGCGCAGGCTGGAGTGCGGATGTGGTTCCACGCCGCTGCCACCGCGTCCGACCAGCATGTCAAACTGCCGTTCGCGCATCGCGCCGTAAATCTGGTTACCGGTGCCGGTGATGATTTTGGCGTTGATGCCCGCCTGCATTAGCGTGGACTGCACGGCGATGGCAATATTGAGGAATGGCTGATCTGCCAGCACGCGCAGTGTGGTGTCGAAACCGTCCGGGTAACCCGCTTCCGCCAGCAGCTTTTTCGCCCGCGGAATATCCAGCCGGTAGCCTGGATCCGGCAACGTTGACGGCATCCCGGCTTTGATCGGTCGCTGGTGCAGCACGCCGTAACCTGGCATCAGCGCTTTATTGATGCCCTGGTAATCAATCAGATAGCGTACCGCTTCCCGCACTTTCGGGTTGGCAAAGTGCGGCTCCTTCATGCTCATCGCCACGTAATAAACCGTACCCTTCTGCACCGCTTCGACGGTCACATCAGGATCTTTACGCAGCGCGTTGATGTCAGAAACCGCCATGTTGTTGGCAACGTCGAGGTCGCCTTTTGCCAGCATCAGCCGCAAGGTTTGCGACTCCTGAAAGTGGCGTAACACCACGCGACTGAGCTTCGGCTCCTCGCGCCAGTAGTCCGGATTGCGCTTCATACGCAGCACATCTTTTGCCTGCCAGGTCTCCAGCATAAACGGCCCGGAACCGGCTTCGTTGGTGGTCAGCCAGCGGTTGCCCCAGTCGTTATTCGCCGCGTGCGCCTCAACGGTTTTGCGATCCAGTACACCGAGGTTCCCGAGCGCGCCGAGCGAGTAGATAACCAGTTGTGGATCGTTAGGCTTAGGCAGGACGATCTGCACGGTATACGCATCCGGTGCGCTCACCTGCTGATCGATGTTCTTCTTACTGAAGCCGTAGGATTTCCACACCGACGCCTGCGCAAGATTGAGGTGCAGCAGACGACGCATTGACCACACCACATCTTCCGCCGTCAGCGGGTTGCCGGAGTGAAACTTCACGTTGTGACGCAAATGGAAAGTGAGCGTTTTGCCGTCCGGGCTGATTTGCCAGGACTCCGCCAGCGCCGGTTTCACGTTGGTCAGCTCATTCGGATCCAGCTCCACCAGCGAATCGTAGAGATTGACCACAATACCGACCACTTCATTGCCGGTCATCGCTGCCGGATCGAGCGTCAGCAGGTTGTTCATGTTCATACCGATGATGAGCTGATCGGGCGGCGTTTTCGCCAGCGCCGCGCCGCTCCCCATCATCAGCGAGAGCGCGAGTAAGCACGCGCCTGCAAGGGAGGAATTTTTCATCTGTATACCGTTTGTAGGGTACGTTTTGCCGGAGGGCTTGCGCCTTTTCCGGCGTACGCGGCCCGAAAGTCAGTGCTGTCGGGCATTTATTGTTATGGGTCAGTCGTGGCTGACGGTATTCGCTTCGATATACGCAAAATTGATGTCTTCGCCGAGCCCCGGACGCTGCGGCAGATGGACGAAACCCTCTTCATCCATCGGATCCACAATGCTGTTGAGGTACGCCGCGGGCTGATCGTAATCGAGGAACGGATGCAGCAGGCCGCGTTCGTACCAGCGGCAGTTGCGGATAGCGCCAATCACCGCGAGGCTTGCCGCGCCGTTGCCATGCACTTCGCAATCCATGCCGAAGGATTCGGCCAGATTTGCCACTTTCAGCGTCGGCGAAATACCGCCCACCCCGTTGGCACCGGCACGCAGAATGTCGCAGGCGCCGGTTTTTACCCAGTCGGCACGGCTGTGGTGCTTACCGCCGAGGCTCTCCGGCCCGATAATCGGAATTGACAGGTTTTCCGCCAGCCAGGCGTAAGAGGACATGCTCTCCTCTTCCATCGGTTCTTCAAACCAGGCGAAGTTGAGCTTTTCCAGCGCCTTACCGATGTACAGCGCCTCGGTGCGGCTGTACCAGTGATAGCCGTCGATCATCAGATCGATATCCGGGCCAACCGCCTCACGCACGGCAGCGCAGGCGTTAACATCCATTTTCGGGTTGGGCGCAAATTTGACCGGCGGCATCCAGGTGTGCAGTTTGATCGCTTTATAGCCACGTGCCACCAGCTTTTCGGCAAACGCAGCGTACTCTTCCGGCGTCGAGAGACCGCCCTCCAGATCGTCGCCGCACATGGTGCTGCCATACGCCGGAACTTTATCGCGGTAGCCACCGAGCAGTTTGTAGACCGGCATATTCAGTTTGCGGCCAATCAGGTCCCACAACGCCTGTTCAACAAACGACAGCGCGCGCTCGGTAAGTTGATGAGCGCTGCCGCGCTGCCAGTGCACCAGATCCTGCCAGATACGCTCGCGGTTAAACGGATCCTGCCCGACCATCACTTTGCGGAAAAAGGCATTCAGCACAAAAGGACGCACCACTTCCGGCGGCGCGAATGCGTACCCTTTGCTGCCATCGTCAGCGGTGATGGTTAACATCGCCATCTTCGCCTGGGTTTCCGGCCCCGGATGCGAATGCCCGGCGCTGTCGGAAACCCGGCGCGTGGGGTGCTGAAAGACGGTGACATTTACAGATTCAATTTTCATTACGTATCCTTGGTGTTTTTGAAAAGCTGTTTCAGAACAAAATATATGCACAAAAATGCGCCGCAGCCTCGGACAATTTCCGCTAAGCATTGGCCATTTTTTGGGCATGCGCACGAGGATGCGTGACACTTTTCACAGAAGATTACGGAAGTGTGATGAAGATCGGGAAGGGGGTTTTATCTAATTGAAATTGCGTTTTACTTGTTAACCCCCTCCCCCGAAGAGGAGAGGATATGGCGAAAGCCGTTATGCGATGGTCACTTTCTGATCGAGATAAACATCCTGCACGGCGTTAATCAGTTTCACGCCGTCGGCCATGGTTTTCTTGAACGCTTTACGGCCAAGGATCAACCCCATACCGCCCGCGCGTTTATTGATAACCGCCGTACGGACAGCATCGGCCAAATCGGTGTCGCCACCAGCAGCGCCGCCGGAGTTGATCAGCCCCGCGCGCCCCATGTAGCAGTTCGCCAGTTGATAACGCACTAGATCGATCGGGTTATCGCTGGTTAGCTTGCTGTAGACGCGTTCATCGGTATAACCGAAATTGACCGCCTTATAGCCGCCGTTGTTTTCCGCCATTTTCTGCTTCACGATGTCCGCGCCGATGGTGGCGGCAATGTGGTTCGCCTGGCCGGTCAAATCCGCTGAAACATGGTAATCCACGCCATCTTTCTTGAAGGCAGAGTTGCGCAGATAGGCCCACAGCACGGTTACCAGCCCCAGTTCATGCGCGCGTTCGAAGGCGGCAGAGATCTCTTCAATCTGGCGACGGGATTCCAGCGATCCAAAATAGATGGTCGCGCCAACGGCGACTGCGCCCATATTGAATGCCTGCTCAACGCTGGCATACAGCGTCTGGTCATATTCCGTCGGGTAGCTGAGAGTTTCGTTGTGGTTGAGTTTGACGAGGAAGGGGATGCGGTGCGCGTAGCGGCGGGAAACAGAGGCCAGCACGCCGTAGGTGGAGGCGACGCAGTTACACCCGGCTTCAATCGCCAGCTCCACAATATTCTTCGGATCGAAATAGAGCGGATTCGCGGCAAAGGATGCGCCCGCCGAGTGCTCAATCCCCTGGTCAACCGGCAAAATAGACAGATACCCGGTGCCCGCCAGCCGCCCGTGGTTATACAGCGTCTGCATGTTACGCAGCACCGCAGGCGGACGGTTGTTATCGACCATTACGCGATCCACGTAATCGCCGCCTGGCAAATAGAGTTGGTCAGCGGGGATGGTCATACAGCGGTGTTGCAGAAGGCTGTCGGCGTCTTTGCCAAGTAACTGCACAATATCAGTCATAGCTATGCTCCCGTAAGCTTCGCGCAAAGCGAATTGGATTATCCCGACCTGCCTTACGGCAGGCAGAAATAAGCCTGGTACTCATACGCGAGATTTTCCACCGCTGCCTTTTTTTTCAGCATAATCTGCTGGCACGTTTCGGATCCCGGTTTACCACCACTGATGGAAATGGTGCACCGGACCGTTTCCGCTACCGACTTCCAGCGAATCCGCCTGCGCCAGCGCGGCCGTCAGCCACCGTTTGGCTTCCGCGACCGTCGACGCCCAGTCGTTGTGGCGCGGGCGCAGCGCAGCCAGCGCGGCGGAGAGCGTGCAGCCTGTGCCGTGGGTATTTTTCGTCGCCACGCGCGGCGCGGTAAAGCGTAACGCGCCTTCACGGGTGAAGAGCCAGTCCGGGCTTTCGGCGTCATCCAGATGACCGCCTTTCATCAGCACCGCCTCGCAGCCAAGCGCCAGCAGCGCTTCGCCCTGCGCATGCATCTCCTGCTCGTTGCGGGCATGCGGCGCGTCAAGCAGCGCCGCGGCCTCCGGCAGATTGGGCGTAATAAGTGAAACCTGCGGCAGTAAATGCTGACGCAGCGCCGACACGGCGGAGGGCGACAGCAGCGGGTCGCCGCTCTTGGCGAGCATTACCGTATCCAGCACCACATTACGCACCTGATAGCGGCGCAGGCGCTCCGCCACCGCTTCGACGATATCGGTTTCCGCCAGCATGCCGATTTTGGTGGTATCAATACGCACATCGCTGAGCACCGAGTCGAGCTGCGCAGCGACAAAGCCCGGTTCGATACGGTACACCGACTGCACGCCGCGGGTGTTTTGCGCCACCAGCGCGGTGATCACCGAACAGCCGTAAGCGCCGAGCGCCGAGAAGGTTTTTAAATCGGCCTGAATTCCCGCGCCGCCGCTGGGATCGGTACCGGCGATGGTCAACGCATTGATTCGCTTCATAACGCGCCCTCCCCACCCAGTGTGTAGAGCGCGTCGAGAAACGCGGGCGTAAAGCTGCCCGGCCCATTGCTGTTCGCTACCGCCAGGCTGCCCGCCAGCCCGAACCAGGCGCAAGCGGCGGCCACATTATCCAGGCGATCGCCTTGTAACGCGCAACTGGCAGCGACCACGGCGGATAACGCGCAACCGGTGCCGACAACCCGCGTCATCAGCACATCACCACCCGCGACCATCAGTGTACGACGGCCATCAGTGACGTAGTCCACTTCGCCGGTAACGGCCACCACCGCACCGGTTTGCCGCGCCAGCGCCTGCGCCGCGGGCAACGCATTGCTGGCGGTATCGGTGGTATCCACGCCGCGCCCGCCTGCGCTCGCTCCCGCGAGAGCCAGAATTTCAGAGGCATTGCCGCGGATCGCCGCCGGATGCAGGGCAAGCAGTTGCTGACAAAATTGCGTACGAAAAGTGAGTGCGCCAACGGCAACAGGATCGAGCGTCCAGGGTTTGCCCGCCGCATTTGCGCTTTCAGCGGCCGCCAGCATCGCGTCGCCCCGCTCGCGGGTTAAGGTACCCACGTTAATCAACAGCGCATCGGCAATCGCGCTGAATTGCTGCGCCTCATCGCGATCAATCACCATGGCCGGTGACGCGCCAAGCGCCAACAGCACATTGGCGGTAAAGGTTTGTACAACATCGTTGGTCATACAGTGAACAAGCGGGGAATGGCGGCGGAATTGCTGTAAGGCATGTGCGGTTTGCGCACGATCGAGCAGATCAGATTGCATGGTTTCGCTCCTGCCAGGCCGTGAAAGAAGTGATGGCCCGACAGGCATCTGACTTCCCTACGCTGGCATTATCCAGATCAGGTAATACGGGTATTTCTCAGCCTTCACAAAGAAGGGCACCCCGAGTCATTTACTACAAAATCAAAAACTTGCGATTAATGCTCTCATTAATCCCTGTTCAGGATCATGCCAGCGGGAAGACAAAGACACAACCCTTATAAAAACGGAATCTGTCTCGCATCGCAACCCATGCTGGCACGTTGATTATTTTGGCCCCTAAAATCTCAGGTATCTTTCTCTACCCCGTAAAGAACGGTTTTTTACTGCTTGATTGTTAATCCGTTGCCGACACATAATTCCCATAATATTCAAAGGGAAAAGGAAAAGGAAGATGGCATCACCGCCAGGCATCGGCCCTATAAGTGGACGGCAGATCCTACAAAACAATCCTGACGATCCGCGAGGGCATCGAATATGCACGCCAGAACGGTTATTAATGCGGCCCATTGGCTGTTAACTGCGGCGCTGGCCATCTTCGCCTGGCTGAGTTACCAGCCAGATCCGCGAGCAGGCGACACGCTTCAGAGCGTGCGCCAGGTCGCACCGGACACATGGCTTTACACTACGCAGAACAGCGAAGGCGGGGCCACCGTCCCGACCGTGTACCGGTATTACCTACGCAACGCCGATGGAGCCAGCGTGCAGCAGCTTCACGGCGACTTTCCGTTCTTGACTGGCAGCGGCACCCTGGCGGCGATCGCCGTTGACGGTGACGCGGTTCGGGTCGATTACAGCGGCAGGGTATACAGCATCGAACAGCACGCAGGCCGCTACTTTTTAACGTACAGCCTACGGTAAATATAAACACGCCAGATCTGGCCCCGAACCTGAAAAGGCGGGGCTTTTCATTTTAGAAAATATACGGGTACACAGCAGCGGAAAATCCCATCGTTACTGATGTGGGCATCTTACAGATCAGTAATACGAGCATTTATCAGCCTTCACCAGGTTGATAAAAGAAGCATGGGCAGGAAAGGAATACGGTGATGTGGTCAGTGTCTATACAACACCCGAAACGAATTTTTTATAATTATGTTGTGCTGTTCCCGGTTATCAATCGTATTGATTAAAGCTAAATCAGTTAACTTTTTTAATTACCCTGCTAAGGAAATGGGTGTCGTATAACACCCATCTGGCTGAGCCTGTTCCCATTTACCACTGTAAAAACCCGCAACTTCAGAGTGGACATCATTTGTTGGATACTTCACTCAGCGGGTTTATACATTATATATCCACGGGTATCACGTTGGGTAACGAGTAACCACGCTATTTATACTCTTTAGCCGATCTGCGATTTCTTGAATATTTTCTTTTCATTATATTCAACAATGCTTCTTTTCGTTAAATGATAAAAGGTCGATAAAATAAACCCCAGCATTAACGATAATATTATGCATATCCCTGCCTTGTATTTCTTACTGACTTCACCCTTACTGAGAAAGATAAAATCCTTTTCCTTTGAATAATCAAGCTTTGTAATAAAGGCTATTTTTGTATAGAGTTCAGTGCCATTCATCTCATTGTTTTTATTATCATCAATTATTCTTTTATATGCTTGATAATCCTGGATATACCAGGCACTGATTTTTTGATATATCGCTTTAATGGCAGCATCAGCAACCGGTTTTTCTGAAACTGTACCTCTCCAGGTGAGATTAATTACTTTTGTTCTTTCATCTGACTGAATGGTAAATCTGTCACTATTGTCTTTGATAATGGATTCAATGAAATTCGACTTGCAATCAAAATCAGTATCACAATTAATAATCATACTGGGAGCATCACTGTTTATTTTTACTTCATAGTTGATATCTACTTTATCTTTTTCAACCCACAAAAAAATAATTGCTAAAATCAGCGCTACCGCCATTGATAAAATGATGCTTTTACTTTTCTTTTTTATAAAGAAAAGCAACTCCAGTAAATCTATCTCTGTCGTTTCATTTTTCATGTTTACATCACCACATTAATCAACAAGTATATTAAACAAACAAAAGTAACTGCTAAAAAACCGAAGAACAGCTTGGCTGGAATCGTATATTTCATTTTGTTATGTAATTGGGAAAAGGATAGTCTACTGCTTATCAAATCGTAGGAAAACTCCTAATTTTCATTGTTTCGCACTTTTTTCACGAAGTCTGATTGTTGTCTCACCCAACCCCCTTTCAAACGCCTCGCGTTGCTGGAACTGGAACGTAACGTCATCTTTTTTAAAGAGAACGCCGCCATAAAAAAGAGAGGCAGGCCGAAGCCTGCCTGACACCGTTTCAGCCATCAGTTAAGTTTGAAGACGGCCACGGCCTGTTTAAGGAGTTGCGACTGCTCTTTCAGCGAATGTGCCGCGGCAGAGGCTTCCTCAACAAGTGCAGCGTTCTGCTGAGTCACGGAATCCATTTGCGCGACAGCAATATTGATTTGCTCAATACCGCGGCTTTGCTCATTGGTGGAGAGATCAATCTCCGACATCAGTTCGGACACCTGTTTAACGGAAGCGATAATGCGCTTCATGCTTTCGCCTGCTCGCTCCACCCTTTCGCTGCCAAGCTGAACCTGATTGCCGGACTGCTCAATCAACTCCTTAATCTCTTTCGCAGCAACCGACGAGCGTTGTGCCAGATTGCGGACTTCGCTGGCGACAACGGCAAAACCGCGCCCCTGCTCTCCGGCGCGGGCTGCCTCAACGGCCGCGTTAAGCGCCAGGATATTAGTCTGGAAAGCAATATCTTCAATCAGGCCGATAATTGTGTCGATTTTGCCGGAACTGCTTTCGATTTCCTTCATTGAAAGCACCGCTTCTTCAACGATTGTGTTGCCCTCTTGCGCGGAGCTGCGCATGTTGCTGGCAAGCTGGTTAGCTTGGTGCGTATTTTCTGAGGTGTGTTTCACCGTGGAAGTCAGTTGTTCCATGCTGGCGGCCGTTTCGCCAAGGGAAGCGGCCTGCGACTCTGTTCGTGCCGAGAGATCCGTATTTCCGGCGGCAATCTCTTCGGCAGCATGAGCCACGCTTTCGCTTGAATGACGAACCTGCGCAATGATATCCACCAGCGAAAGACGCATCTGCTCCAGCGAGCTGAGCAACGTACCGATTTCATCTTTCGAGCGCGATATCACCGGGCTATGCAGTTCTCCGGCAGCCATCTGCTGACAGTGAAGCCGCGCAGCGTCAAGAGGAGAAAGAACGCGCCGCCGTATCAGGATAAACATGGCGATGATAATCAGCGTAAACAGCAGAGCGAAGATAACGATAGTGACCACACTGTTGGTAAAGCGGCTCTGCGCGTCATTATTAAGGCGCTGCGCATTTTTCTCGCGAAACGCCAGCAAATTATCCAGCGTGATTTCGAACTGACGATCGAGTACCGGGATCGTATCGCTGACCAGTTGATTAAAGCGCGCGCTGTCATTACGGTTCGCGGCATCCATCAACGGTTTCAGACCATCATTGACATAAACATGCCAGGCATTGTTATAGGGAGCGGAAAACTGTTCTTCACCCGCAATATGTGAAGCCGCCTGATAAGCGTCAAAAGCAGCAGAAGCTTTCTGCATCACTTCTTGCGCTTTCTCAAGTGATGCCCGGGTTTTCTCGCTGTCGCCAAGGCTGGCGTTAATCATCGCTTCCATCAGCCTGACCCGCAATGTACGGCTGTGGTTGATCGGATCGATCACGGATAACACCACGCGAATTTCTTTGTTCACGCTATCCAGTGACTGGTTGCTGCGCGTAAGTGACCAAAGGTTAGAGGTAGAACTGATGAGGAAGATACAGAGTAAGAGACTGAAAATAAGAAAAGAAAACCGTCGTAATGACATATTTTTACCCTTGTATAAGATAACGATACAACCATCGGCCCCACAAAAAGCGGTGCGGCCTGCGACAATTATCGGCACAAGAGCGTGGATATTTAGGTTAAGGCTAAGAAGATAATTGCGAATAACGCTGACGCAAAACTATTGTCGTGAGCAAGGAGAAGAGATCTCTGATGTAACGCTTTGCTGACATTCAAAAAAGAGGCCTCACGCCGCCTCCTCTCAACCCAAAGCCCACCGGTTCCATTCGATTTGACGGGTGTCTATCCCTTGTCACCTAAGCGCAGAAAAGGCTTATGAACACACGTTTGTTACGCCCTTAGCCTCTGCTGCCCCAACGCTAAACTGCCGGAAGCCTAATACAAGCGAGTCACGCCCGCGCATCCCCTAAAGGAAATTAATATCAGGCGGCGGACTCAGGTTTTCAGCCTGCTGGCCGATATCATTACACGGCGTCTGGTAGCTCATCGGCATGATGCGGCAATAGATCCATGAATATCAATGCATTATAAAACTCAAAGCACGGGTTCTACCAACATGCGGTTGCGGCAGGAGAATGTACATGAATTATTTTGAGCAGATCAGCTTTGCGTCAGATGAGAGCATCAAGAACCTGCTGGACAGCCGACGCAGCGCGACGCTGACCGCGGAGCAAAAACAGATCATGTTTAAGCGTCACGTGGAAATCATTAACCTGGAGCTGTCGTATAACTGCAACCGTAAGTGCGATTACTGCCCGGTGAGTTTCTCTAACCGCCAGGCGCTTCAGCGTTATATGGATGCGGCCGCACTGGAGAAGATCTGCGCCGAACTGGCATCGATCCGCTACGAAAACCGCATCTCTCTGAACCTTTATAACGAACCGCTGCTGGATTTAGATCTGGAGCGCAAAATCACCCTCATCAAAGAGGCGCTGCCCTATAGCCATATCGCCTTTAACAGCAACGGTGATTTTCTCGATATCGAGCGTCTGAGTACGCTCTCTGACAGCGGGTTAAACAATATCTGCGTCACGCTGCATCCCTCTTCCAATGTGACACAAACCCCTGCAGCGATCCGCCGCCGGGTAACCAAGCTACTGGATAAGCTGGAGTGCGGCGATAAGTACCCGGATTTCAGCATCGATGATGTGGTCAACACGACGTCGATTTTATTCCGCCATCGCGGCGTGCAAATCAAGATTCAGTGGCCGGACTGGCGCAAATATGGCACCAATCGCGCAGGCGTGTTAACTGAGCATGCCGCGTCGGCAACCATTCGCACCAGCCCCTGCGTCAAACCGTTTCGCGAATTCACCATCTTTTACGATGGTACAGTGCAGCCGTGCTGTGAGAGCTTTTTAGATGACAAGACCAACCTCGCACCGGCGGGCAACGTGGCAACATCATCAATCTTTGATATTTACGCGTCAAAAACCCTCAGCGGTTTCCGCCGCGGGCTGTTTGATTTCGGGCTGAAGCAAGGCATTTGTGCCTCCTGCTCGGTTGCGGATTACACGCCCCAGCAAGACGACGCCGAGCGTAAACGTATTTTGCAGTCATTGTGAATAAGCGCCTAACCGCACTCAGGTGATAATGAAAATGAACAACGTAGAACAATTTATTTTAGCGGAAGCAGATTATTTCCATCCGATGCTGGAACGCGCTCAGCAGTCCACGCTGGAGCAGAGAGAAAACTGGCGTCGCGAAACCATTCGTGAGCGTCAGGAACGTATGTCATTAGAGGTCTTCGACCTGTTGCAGGGCACCGTGAAATATGGCCCGTTCAAAGGATTACATCTCAATCGCGACACCTGGTGGGGAAAACTCGATCTCGGCTCCCAGTGTCTGGGGCTGTACGAAAAAGAGATCCTGAATCTGATCGAGGCGACAGAAGCTGGCCGCTTCTCAACCTTTATCGACATTGGTGCTGCGGATGGCTACTACGCCATCGGTATGCTGGTTTCCGGCAAGATTGGTAAGACCATCTGCTTTGAGCAAACGGAAAAAGGCCGTGGCGTCATTGCGGAAAACTGGAAAAAGAACCACTCAGTCGGCGAGCTAACGATCCTCGGCGAAGCTAATGCCGCCAGTTTTGCCAGCCTGCGTACGCAAGATCTGGATAACGCGCTGGTGCTGATCGACATCGAAGGCTTCGAGTTTGAACTGCTGACCGATGAGGTATTAAACCTGCTGAAATCCTGCACGGTGATCATCGAGATTCACCACTGGATGGACGATTTCCTCGCCAAATACAACGCCTTTCTGCGCAACGCCGCGCACTATTTCGACATTGAAACCGTGCAACGCGTTGAACGCGAAACCAGCAATCTGCCTGAACTGCGCGACTTTACCGATGACAACCGCCTGTTGCTCACTTCTGAACGCCGCCCTGGCATGATGCGTTTTCTGAAACTGACGCCAAAAGCGCAGTAATCGCTGTAAACCGAAGCGCTACCGGCACAATGCCGATGGCGCTTCGCGTATCGCTTACTTCCACAACTGATGCGCAATAGCCTGCAACTGCTGGGAGATCTCCTGCAAATTGGTCCCCTGCTCCTGCAACGCGCCGGTTGAATGGCGCACGATAAGTTTTGCAGGCAGCACCGACGAGCTGCGCGCCGCATCATCGTGACCGCTATCGAGCAGACGGCGTACCGCTTCTTTACCCTGCAAATCGAGATCCAGCGAAACGGTGGTCAGAGACGGATAGAAGAACGAACTTTCATAGGTGCCGTCGTAACCCACCACCGATTTCTCGCCGGGAATGGCAATCTGATGCTGATGGAAGGCGCTCAATACGCCCAGCGCCATCTGATCGTTACCTACCAACACGGCGGTGAAATTCGGCGTTTCACGCAGCATCTGTAACGCGCCAGCGTAGCCGCTCTGCGCATCCCAGTTACCATGAAATACCGTTACCGGTTTCAGCCCATAGCTGCTGAGCGTATCGATCCAGCTTTTCAGCCGCAGATTCGCCGACACCGACGATTCCGGCCCCGCCAGCAGCGCGATCTCACGGTGGCCCAGTTCATACAGATGCTTAACGCTGGCGCGGGTGCCATCCGCCGGATTAAACGAAACGTTAAACACGGAACTGTAAGGATCGACATCGAGAAACAAGCAGACAATATCATCGTTGTCAGAGGCGATGCGCTGGGCCTCTTCGGTTTCCAGCGGCACGTTGATGATCACTTTATCGACCAGTTGCGATTTCAGTTCATTGATGGCGGACTGGATATCTTGATTGACGTTCTCATCGATCATCGAAATCAAGACCTGGTAGCCATCAAGGTTGGCGTAGCGTTTCACCGCCGCCGCCACCTGCGAAGGGGCATGCAGCGCCAGCGAAGTGGTCACCAGGCCGAGGGTCTGGCTCTGCTTTCCCACTAACTGCTGCGCCAGCCGGTTTGGTACGTAACGCAATAACTCTATGGATTTCTCCACTTTTAAACGCGTGGTTTCGGATACATTGGCAGATTTGTTGAGTACCCTGGACACGGTCTGGTAGGAGACACCCGCATGGCGGGCTACGTCTTCCAGCGTTGCACTTTTAGACTTCATGGTCCGGTTCCTTATGTTGTTATGCGCCAAGTGTAACAGGGGCTTCCTGAAAAAACGCTCACCACACATTCTCCTGCTTCAATTTCGAAAAATAAGTATCACGCTCACAATAACCAACATTGTGAAGAAATTCGCTATTGGTAACAAAAAAGGCTGATTTATTTGCAGTTAATCACACATTCGTAATCGTTAGTTTGCCTGTTTTTACATTTAGGCATTTTATGACATCGTTTATGTGAACGTAATACAAAACAATAAGAGGAATGATATGAACACTACGCTACGCACTCTCACTCTTGCGTTAGCCGCTGCGCTGACTTCACCTTCACTGCTGGCTGCGACATCTGTACCGATCGACTTTCACGGCTACCTGCGCGGCGGCGTAGGCGTGTCCGGCGATGGCGGGCAGGTTGAGTGGCAAAAGAACAAGCTGGGACGCCTGGGTAACGAATCCGATACCTACGGCGAACTGGAACTGGGCTCGGAAGTGTATAAAAAAGACGAGGTGAGTTTTTACCTCGACAGCATGGTGAGCATGGTTTCCGATGGCTCTAACGACAACGAAACCACCATCGGCGACGACGCGCAGTTCGGCTTGCGCCAGTTGAATCTGCAAATCAAAGGGCTTATTCCCAACGATCCCAACGCGGTAATCTGGGGCGGTAAACGTTACTACCAGCGCCACGATCTGCACATCATCGATACCAAATACTGGAACATCTCGGGTTCCGGTGCCGGGATTGAAAACTACACCTTCGGCCCTGGCGCGGTCTCGGTAGCCTGGATCCGTGGCGACGCTAACGATGTTGATTACCGCGTTGATAACGATAACGACGTTAACATCAACTATATTGACCTTCGCTATGCGGGCTGGAAGCCGTGGTCAGGCGCGTGGACAGAGTTCGGCATCGATTACGCGATGCCAAATCCGACCAAAAAACAGAAAGAGTACGGCGGATTATACGAAGCGGATGATGGCGTGATGGTGACCGGCGAAATCAGCCAGGATATGTTTGGCGGCTATAACAAACTGGTGCTGCAGTACGCCAACAAAGGGCTGGCGCAGAACATGGTGTCGCAGGGCGGCGGCTGGTACGACATGTGGCACTATGTCAACGACGCCAGCGGCTACCGCGTGATTAACACCGGGCTGATTCCGCTTACCGAGAAGTTCTCGCTGAACCACGTGCTGACCTACGGTTCAGCCAATGACATCACGGAATATACCGACAAAACCCGCCTGGTTTCACTGGTTGGTCGCGCGCAGTATCAGCTCACCAATTATGTACGTCTGATCGGTGAAGTCGGCGGTTTCTACCAGAAAGACGACTATAAAAACGGCACCCATTACAAACAGAGCGGCGAAAAATACACCTTCGCGGTGGGTCTGGCAGATGGCCCGGAATTTATGTCACGGCCTGAATTACGCGTATTCGCTTCGTATTTAAATGATTCGGAAGATGGAAAATCATTTGAAGACGGCACCAAAAATAATACCTGGAACTTTGGTGTACAGGTGGAAGCCTGGTGGTAAATACACATCATCCTTCACGTTATATCTTTGTAGGCTGCACCTGTTTGCTCCGCTCAATAATTTGAGCAGGAACAGGTTTATCGCCACGATATAACGCGAATGATAGTGTATATTAATTTATTGCCCTCGTTATTTATCTCCGAGAACTGCCAGGTCATTGCCTGACAGAATTTATATTGCCATTGCTTTTCTGTTCGTTATTTAGGGATACCCTTGCAGGTATCCCATTTTTATTTATGTGCGGGAAGAAAAATGTTCATCGAGTAATTTACGCAGTGCATCTGATTGTTTGCCAAATATAGCATGCACCTGCTGACCCAGAATAATCACCCCCAGCGCGCCTTCATTTTGCAGCGCCTGAGAATCCACAATGGCCAGATCTTTCACCGTCACGCGCAAGCGGGTCAGACAGGCATCAACATTTTCAATATTCTCCGCACCGCCAAATGCCTGCGCCAGCCGCTGGATCAGTTGCAGCTCGGCCTCGCTGATGGGCACTGCCGCAGTATTTTTCGGTTCAGAGAAGTAGTGCAGGAAGGATTTAAGACTCACCATCATCGGCTCCTGATTATCATTAGATAAAAAAAAGCCTGCCCGAATGGGCAGGCACATAACGCCGGCTTACGCCTGGCGGCTAACGACACGACAATCCCACGGCGTCAGCACCAGCGAGCCGGTGACGGCCGCGGCCGACAGACAATCCTGGTAGCCTGGCGGCAGCGTAATCGTCTGTTGCTGGGCACTGAAGTTCTGGATAAAGACAAACGTGGTTTCACCGTCGGTACGCGCGGTAGCCACCACGCCTGGCGGGAAATCCTGCTCAACGGCGCGCGGCAGCGCCAGTTCATCAATAATGCTGGCGAAGAAATCGCGCTGGAAAGCCAGATCGTTGCGCGAAGCGACGTGCCACGCTTTCCCCTTGCCGAACTGATTGACCGTAACCGCCGGGCGTCCAGCGTAGAAATCATCCCGGTAAGTGGCCAGCGGTTTGGCGCTCTCGGCATGGATCAGTTCACAAAGATGACGCGCCTGGTACGGCCCCTGTAATCCGGCCTCGTTGCCCGCCAGCCCCTGCACCAGATTGCGTTCGTTGTCATCCAGGCAGTCGATCTCCTCCGCCCAGATACCCAGCAGTTTGCGCAGTGGGCCAGGGAAGCCGCCGAGATAGCAGAGATCGCTCTCGTTCACCACGCCGGTCCAGTAGGAGGTAACCAGATGCCCGCCCGCCGCGACAAACGCTTCGGCGCGTTCGGCAAAGCCCTCGCGCACCATATAGAGCATGGGCGCGATCACCAGTTGATAACGGCTCAGATCCTCGTCGGCGTTAATGACATCCACCGCGATACCCTTTTCCCAGAACGGGCGGTAGTGCTCATTAACCGTTTTTTCGTACTCCAGCCCCTTATTGCGCGGACCTTCGGCATCATCCAGCGCCCAGCGGTTTTGCTGGTCGAAAATGATCGCCACGCGCGCATCAGTGCGACAGCCCATTACCGGCGTGAGTTTTGCCAGCATCTCGCCCAGCGCGCACACTTCGCGCCCGACGCGGGTATCCAGGTGACCAACATGGTCGATTACCGCGCCGTGGAACTTCTCAACCGAGCCGCGACTTTTGCGCCACTGAAAGTACTGTACCGAATCCGCGCCGTGCGCCACCGCCTGCAACGACGACAGAATATGCATCCCCGGCTTTTTCACTTTGCTGGTCGGCTGCCAGTTGGTGACGCTCGGTGTGGATTCCATCAGCACAAACGGTTTGCCGCCTTTCAGCGTGCGCATCATGTCGTGATACATCGCGGTGTAGCAGGCAAGCTGCGTTTCGTCTTTGTCCCGGTGCCACATTGGATAGCTGTCCCAGGAGATAAAGTCGAGCGCTGGCGCGAGCTGCCAGTAGTCGTAATCGTAGAAATACTCCATAAAGTTGGTGGTCACCGGCAGCTGCGCATTCGCGGCTTTCAATGGCGCGATTTCATGGCGGCAGAAATCGGTGACCTGTGCGGTATTAAAGCGCCGCCAGTCGAGATTCAGGCCGTGGATCGACACTTCGCCCTGCGGCGATGGCGACTGAATTTGCGACCAGTCGCTGTAAGTGTGGCTCCAGAAATCGCTCCACCAGGCATGGTTGAGGTTTTCCAGCGTCTGGTAACGGGCCTGCAGCCAGTCGCGGAATTTTTGCTGACACAAATCGCAGTGGCATTCACCGCCGTACTCGTTGGAAATATGCCAGCCGAGTACCGCCGGATGCTGCGCATAGCGCTCAGCCAGCAGCGTATTGATTTTCAGCGTTTTTTCCCGGTAGACCGGCGATGTCATGCAGTGGTTGTGCCGTCCTCCGTGCAGCGCTGGCACGCGATCGCGCCCGACGCGCAGCACTTGCGGGTATTTCTGCGACATCCAGGCGGGCCGCGCGCCGCTCGGCGTAGCGAGGAAAATATGAATTCCCGCCGCATATAATTTTTCAATCACCGTATCCAGCCAGGCGAAATTAAATTCACCTTCCCGCGGCTCCAGTTTCGACCAGCTAAATATCCCGACCGACATGACATTGCAATTTGCCTGTTTCATCATGGCAATATCGTTATCAATAATTCCGGGGTAATTCTCCCATTGTTCCGGGTTATAGTCCGCGCCATGCAATAGCGAGACAACCTTCGGGCTTAAAGGCGCAAATTTATTCATATTAAACGTCCTGAAATTTACAACACCAGAGTTAATTAAAGACTTTCACTGAAGGCAGCACTTTCCCCTGACAATCAAACAGCGCCTGATTTTCCCGCGCGTTGCCCTCTTTCCACTTATCGTTGATATAATTCATTCCCGCCTGCGTCGCCCAGGTATTTCCCGGTACGGCAATCCAGGTTGGCTCCCAATAAAAAATACCTTTACCGCGATGGCCCTGAACATTCATCACGGACTGCATTAAATCGTGGATATAGTCATATTGCCCCTGCACGGTGCCAGGGTAGCCGCCCGCTTTCTCTTCTTTCTCCTGGAAGCTGTTTTCCGCGTTATCGCAGTTAGCCAGCGTATAGCCGTAAGCCGCTTCCACTACAATCACATCTTTGTTGTAGCGCTTGCTGATGTCATCCATATTGGACTGCAACGCGCTTATCGGCCCGTTCCAGTAGGTATACATCGACAGTCCAATCACATCGAACGGCACATTGCGTTTGGTGATCTCATCAAACCACCAGCGGAAGGTATCGTTTTTGGTGCCCTCGGCCAGGTGCAGCATGATCTTCACCTGTTCGCCGTTTTTCAGGTTCTCCTTCAGCCCGTCAATCGCTGAAGTGAGCAGCCCCGCCAGCCGGTCAAACTCGCCGCCGCCCTGCCCCCAGCTTTTGCCTTCCGGCCACAGTATGCCGGAGTTAATTTCATTGCCGATTTGCACCATATCCGGCAGCACGCCCTCCTGCTTAAAGCGGGCGATGGTGTCGCGGGTATAGTCGTGGATCGCCGTTTTTAGCTGTGCATAATCCATTTTTTCCCAGGCTTTCGGTTTGAACTGTTTGCCGGGATCGGTCCAGAAATCGCTGTAGTGAAAATCGAGCAGCAGCTTCATGCCCTGCGCTTTCGCCCGTTTTGCCAGCGCCAGCGTGGTCGCCAGATCGTTATCGCCGCCGCCGTAAGCCTGGCCCTGCGCATCTTTCGGATCGACCCACAAGCGCAAGCGCACATAGTTAACGCCGTTGGCTTTCAGGATGGCGAGCGCATCCTGTTGCTGATTTTTGTCGTTATAAAACTTCGCCCCGTGCTTTTCGGCATCCAACAGCGTGGAGATATCAGCCCCCTTAATAAAGTCGGCGGACATGCCGCTGAACGGGCGCGTCTTTAACGCATCGGCGGCAAACGTGCTGGCGGACAAACTACAGAGACAAACAGCAAGCAGAGCGGGTGTAAATCTTTTCATGTGGTTATCCTTTGGTGCTGCCGGAGGTCAGGCCGGAGACGAAGTATTTTTGTAAGGCAAGGTAGAGAATGGCCACCGGCACGGCGATCAATACCGCGCCCGCCGCATAGGTGGTGTAACTGGCACCCATTTTTTGCGCCACCAGGTTGTAGAGGCCAATCGGCAGCGTGTATTTGTCCGGGGTGCGCAAAATGGTGCTGGAGAGGATGAAATCCCCCAGCGGTCCGGTGAAGGAGAACAGCGCCACGACCGCCACAATCGGCTTCGACAGCGGCATGATGATCTCGATAAAGATGCGGAAGTTGCTGGCGCCGTCCATGCGCGCAGATTCATCCAGGTCGCGCGGGATGGCATCGAGATAGCCCTTCATCAGATAAGTATTCATCGGGATCATCCCGGCCACGTAGATCAGCACCAGCGCCATATGGCTGTTGATCAACCCCAGCAGTTGCGACAGCACGAAGATGGCGATCAGCGCGGAAAACTGCGGGATCATCTGCAACAGCAAAAACAGCATCAGGCCATTCTGCCGCCCCTTAAAACGAAAACGCGAAAAGGCGTAGGCGGTAAAGCTGACGCTGATTAAGGTCAGCACCATCGTCAGCAGGCTGATCTTCATTGAATTCCAGTACCAGGTCAGGTAGTTCACCTGGCCGTTAAACAGATCGGCATAGTGCTGGAATGAGAGGTTTTCCGGGATGATCGAGGTGCTGAGCAGGCTGTTACCGGCGTTCAGCGACGCGCCGACCGTCCACACCAGCGGGTAGATAATGATCAGCGATACCAGCGCGATAACCAGCCAGGAGAGCGACAGGCGGATCCACTTCTCGCGGCGGATACTTTGTGATTTAGCCATTTTTCTTCCCTTATGCCATGTCGTCGTTTTTAAAAGATTTGGTGGCGCGGAATTGCCACAATGCCAGGCCGACGACAAAAATCGACAGCAAAATGGTGATGGTCGCCGCAATCGCGTACTGCGAAGAGGACATCGTCAGTTTGTAGATCCACGACACCAGAATATCGGTGCCGCCTGCGTTTGCGCCCGCCACCGCCGGACCACCGTTGTTAAACAGGTAGATGATGTTGAAGTTATTAAAATTGAAGGTGTACTGGGTGATGATGATCGGCGCGATGGAGTAGAGCACCAGCGGCAACGTAATGGTACGCAGCCGGGTCCAGGTGCTGGCGCCGTCCATCTTCGCCGCTTCGTACAGATCGTCCGGAATCGCCTGCAACACCCCGGTGGTCATGGCAAAGACAAACGGGAAGCCGAGCCAAGTTTGCATCATGATCAGCGCGGTTTTCGTCCAGAACGGATCGGTCAACCACGCGTTCGGCGCAATACCGAAGAAAGCCAGAATGGCGTTGTTAATCACGCCAAATGAGTCGTTAAACATTCCGGCGAAGACCAGAATGGTGACAAAGCCCGGCACCGCCCACGGCAGAATAAAAATGGTGCGCACCAGCGGTTTGAAGCGTAGATCTTTCTGGTTCACCAGGATCGCCAGTAGCACGCCAACGGTGCATTGCAAGGTGGTCGCCAGCAGCGTCCAGACCACCGTCCACTGCAACACATCGAGGAAGGTCGAACGCCAGATCGACAGGGTAAAGATATTGACGAAATTCTTTAATCCCACCCAGTCCACCAGTTTGGCGGGCGGCGTGTGATAGAGGTTGTAGTTGGTGAAAGCGATAGAGAAGCCGAACAGGATCGGGAAAATCACCACAAACACCAGCAGGATGAAGCCAGGCGTGATCATCAGATAGGGAAAACCGTCGCTGAGCAGCAGTTGATACTGCTTGCGCACGCTGTTCAGCGGCTTACCTTCGTCGCGCTTTTTGCCGTTGATCCATGCATCGCGTAGCGACAGATACCAGACCATCAGGCCAAAGGCGATGATCAGCAGGCTGATGATCCCTTCTGCCAGCAAAAAGATCGAGTTATCGCGCGGCACTTCTTCGCCGAGGGTATATAGCCCCCAGATCCCCTCGCGCAAAAAATCGTAAAAAATGCCGGTAAAACTGCTCAGCAGGACAAGGAAGATAAGGCCTTTTAGCCACTGGCGATGATAAAACTGACCAAAGCCCGGCACAATGGCCAGCAGCAGCCCGCACCACGCATGACGCCCGGCTTGCGTTTTGGCAAAATTCTCGCTGGGACTGATAATCACGTACGACTCCTTTTCGACAACGGGAGGTTGCCCTCCCGTTCTGCTACCACAAGCGGTTACTGGTTACTGGTTACTGGTTACTGGTTACTGGCCTGCATGGCTTCAACTTGCATATGGATCTGTTTGGTCGCGGCATCGAGCGCGGCCTGCGGTTCCTGCTTGCCGGTCAGACTCAGCTCCAGCGCGGCATTTGCCGGTCCCCAGACTTCGCCCATTTCCGGAATGCCCGGCATCGCCGTCGCGCGCGCAGCCTGTACCGCCACTGCACTGGCTTTTTCGTCATTTTTAATGACCGGATCGTCAATCATCGCTTTCTGCGCCGGGATCTCGCGGGTGGCGATATAGCGCGTTTTCACGTACTGCGGCTGGTTGATAAATTCGATAAATTGCTGCGCCAGTTGCTTGTCTTTACTCCAGGTGGAGACGACATAGCCTTTCACGCCGAGGAAGGAGCTCATCGGTTTGCCGTCCGGCAGGTTCGGCAGCGGCACCACGCCGTAGTTAATGCCAGCGGCTTCATAGGGCTGGAATGCCCACGGGCCATTAATCACCGCTGTGGCTTTTTTCTCGGTAAACAGCGAATCGATGGCGTTCAGCCCGTTATCGCCGAGGATCCCCGACGGAAACACCCCTTCGCTGTAGAATTTTTTCAGGAAGGTGACGGCTTCTACCGCGCCCGGTTTATTGAGGCCGATATCCTGCGGGTTGTAGCCGCCTTTGTCGTTTTTGCCGAACAGGTAGCCGCCCATTGGGCCGATGGCGCCCCAGCTGTAATAGATCTGGTCAAATTTCGCTAACAGACCGTATTTGTTCTGCTCGCGCTGTTTTTTCGAGTAGTCAAGCCACTCCGGCAGGCTTTGCAGCGGCTTGTCGAGCAGATCTTTGTTGTAAATCAGCACCAGCGTTTCTACCGCTTTCGGTACGCCATACAGAGTGTTATCCAGACGAAAGGCGTTGATGGACGCCGGGGTAAAAGCGTCAACCTTTTCTTTGTCCAGATTCAGGGGGGTCAGCAACCCTTGCACAACCGCGCCGCCCAACTGATCATTGGGGATAACCAGCACATCCGGCCCGATGCCAGCCGGGCCATCAAGGCGTAATTTTTCCAGCTGCTGCGCGTAGGGCATTTCCTGCACGTTCACTTTAACGTCGTACTTTTGCTCAAAATCTTTGACGGCATCCTGGATACCGACGGACTTTTTGATGTCTTCCCAGACGTTAAGCTGCTTTGTCGCCGCGTGCGCCGACAGGCTAATAAGCTGGCCGGCAGCCAGTGCAGAGAGGATCAGTGCGGTAAGTGTTCTCTTTTTCATTATCACCCTCATGTCAAGGTATAACATTTTAGTGGTTTTTATGGTGCAACATCCGATGAGACAGCGTAAAAATCACCTGATATTACTGGGTTTAAAACGCATTCACGCGCCTTATCGAATTTGTTATACGCTACGCTTGAGCGTTTAATAAAACGAGAATTAACTGTCAGTTGTGTGACAGATGCAACAGAAATGGAAATTCGATATAGGGCGCGAAATCACTGGAAGTTATAGTCTGAGCATGAATTTTCGCGGTTGAGCAGCCCAGTCGCCTGATTGTTATACGTAAAACAAAAACATCCGACAACGCGCTTATCGCAGCACATAACGGCTACTAATTTCGGGGAACGTTGATGTCCAATATACGACTGAGGAATGTCACCAAGCGGTTTGGCGACACGGTGACGCTGAACAATGTGAATCTGTCGATTGAAGACGGCGAGTTTGCCGTGTTTGTCGGCCCCTCCGGCTGCGGGAAATCGACCATGCTGCGCATGATTGCAGGGCTGGAAGAGGTCAGCGAAGGGGAAGTATTGATTGGCGACGAGGTGATGAACGATGTCGCGCCCGCGCATCGCGGCGTCTCGATGGTGTTCCAGTCTTATGCGCTCTATCCGCATATGACCGTGGCGGAAAATATGGGCTACGGACTGAAAGTGAACAAAGTGCCGAAGGAGGAGATCCGCCGCCAGGTAGAGATGGTCGCCAAAACCTTACAGCTCGGCCATCTGCTGGACAGAAAACCGAAACAGCTTTCCGGTGGTCAACGCCAGCGCGTGGCGATTGGTCGCGCGATTGTGCGTAACCCGCGCGTGTTTATGTTTGATGAACCGCTCTCCAACCTTGATGCCGAACTGCGCGTTGAGATGCGCCTGCATATTGCTCGTCTGCATCAGGAACTGAAAACCACCATGGTGTATGTCACGCATGACCAGGTGGAAGCGATGACGCTGGCCGATAAAATCGTGGTGATGAATTACGGCAACGTCGAGCAGATGGGCTCGCCGATGGAGCTCTATTACAACCCGAAAAACAAGTTTGTCGCCGGATTTATCGGCTCGCCGAAGATGAACTTCCTGCCGGCGACGGTGAAAGCATGGCAGCCGGGCGAGCTTACCGTCACGCTTGCGCAGGGGCATCCGTTAACGCTGGCGATCACGACTTCGCGCCTTGAGCCGGGGGCAACGGTGACACTGGGGATCCGCCCGGAGCATCTCTCCACCAATGTCACACGCGGTACGCAACTGGAGTTTCAGTGCGAAGTGGTAGAGCGACTCGGCAACAATACTTATCTTTTTGGTCAGTGCTACGGCCACGACAACATTAAGATCCTGCTGCCCGGCGATGTGCATTTCCGCCCGTGGCAGAAAATCACCCTCGCCTTCGACAGCCCGCACTGCATGATTTTCGATGACCAGGATCTGCGCGTCAGCGCCGATATTCCGGTGCCGAACGTCGATTAAGGTATATTGCCGGATAACGGCTAACGCCTTATCCGGCCTACGGGATCGCCAGTCCATCTCATCACCTGCAACATCAATTTCCCCTCCTCCCCGACCCTTTTGCCGCCTGCGCAATGCTGCTGGGCGAAAACTCTCCGTTGGAGGATTTTCACTGCCAGAGGATAAGTGCTTCCCGATTCGGATGGTTTCTCATATCAATCAGCCTGACTACCATTAATCACACACCCACTCAAATCCCTTACTTAACGGAGCACATATGAAAGCAATCGCCATTACCCGCGCTGCGCAGGGTAGCAGTAACCTGGATTTCCTCAGTGATATTGAGCTGCCGCAACCGCAGGCCAGCGGCCACGATCTGCTGGTCGAAGTGAAAGCCGTATCCGTCAACCCGGTTGATACCAAAGTTCGTGCCGGGTTTAACGCCGATACCCCACGCGTACTGGGCTGGGACGCCGTTGGCGTGGTCAAAGCCGTTGGTCAGGCGGTAACGCTGTTTCAGCCGGGTGATGAAGTGTGGTATGCGGGCGCGTTGACCCGTCCGGGCAGCAACAGCGAATATCAACTGGTCGATGAGCGCATTGTGGCGTACAAACCGAAAACGCTGGATAACGCCCAGGCTGCGGCGCTGCCGCTGACCGCCATCACGGCATGGGAAATGCTGTTTGACCGGCTTGGCATCAACGAGAACGGCAACGAAAGCGACGTGTTGCTGATTGTTGGCGCGGCGGGCGGCGTAGGTTCCATCATGACGCAGCTGGCGCGCAAACTGACCCGTCTGACGGTGATCGGCACCGCATCGCGCCCTGCCAGCCAGCAGTGGGTGAAAGAGCTGGGCGCGCATCATGTGATCGATCACAGTAAACCGCTGACCGAAGAACTGGCGCGGATTGGCATTGCGCAGGTGACGCACGTCGCCAGCCTGAATAATACCCAGGAGCACTACCAGCAGCTGATTAATGCGCTGCAACCGCAGGGTAAGCTGGCGCTGATTGACGATCCGGAAAGCCTGGATGCCCTGCCGTTGAAGGTGAAAAGCATCTCTCTGCACTGGGAATTTATGTTTACCCGTTCGATGTTCACCACCCGCGATATTATCGAGCAGCACAACCTGCTTACCCGCGTGGCGCAGTTGATTGATCAGGGCGTGCTGAAAACCACGCTCGGCGAGCACTTCGGCACCATTAATGCCGCGAATTTACGTAAAGCGCATGCCTTGCTGGAAAGCCAGCGCGCCGTCGGCAAGATTGTGCTGGAAGGCTTTGCTGGCTGAGTGGTCAGCCAGGATTATTCCCAAACGTTACAAGCGGATAGCGAAAATCGCTCTCCGCCTGTACAGCTATGCCCTGGGTTTGCTTACACTTTTTACCAAAGGGTTATTTTTTCCCGGTTGCTCAGCACCGCATTAACGGCAATGATGGCGTGCTACATAAGCAACTGCGTGAAATGTAAAAAGAACAACCTGGAGAAACAATGCGTAAAACGAAAATGATGCTTCTGGGCGCGCTGTTGGTCACCGCTTCCTCGGCGTTTGCGGCTCCGCAGACGGCAACACCGGGGGCGACCGGCACGCAATCGTATGAAATTAAGGACTTTGTTGCCGACTTCACTAAATTCAATATCGGCGATACCGTGCCAGAAATGTATCGTAGCGAAGAGTACAACATCAAACAGTGGCAGTTGCGTAACCTGCCCGCGCCAGAAGCCGGTAGCCACTGGACTTACATGGGCGGCAACTACGTGCTGATCACCGACGCTGAAGGCAAAATTCTCAAAGCCTATAACGGCGACATTTTCTACCATCGTTAAGGGAGCGTCTGTGATTATTCGCCGCTGGCAGGAGAGTGACAGGCCGTTCCTGCGTACGCTGTTTTTACAAGCCCGGAGAGCTTGCTGGAGCTGGCTCGATGGGAGTGAGTGGCAACTGGAAGACTTTGATGCCGCCACCCTCGATGAAGTGATTTGGGTCGCTGAAGAAGAGGGTCACCGGCTCGGTTTCGCCTCGGTGTACGAAAACGACAACTTTCTGCATAACTTGTTTGTTGACCCGGCTTTTCAGGGCAAAGGGGTCGGCAGTGCACTTCTCAAACATGCACAGACCACGTTTACCGGCACCGGTGCGCTGAAATGTTTACTGCACAATAAGGCCGCGCTGGCGTTTTATGAGCGCCACGGCTGGCACGCAGAAGCGCAGGGCTCGTCACCGGAAGGGGATTACGTGCTGATGCACTATGTGAAGCAGTAATGGTTATGAACAGGTGACCGGACAGTAAACCGGCTGAGACGTAGGCCGGATAAGGCAACACCGCCATCCGGCAACATTGCCCGATGGCGCTTCGCTTACCGGGCCTACGAAGCTCTGTGAAGCAGTAAAATTGCAGGCCGGAATGCGGTATTACCCCATCCGGCCTGTTCTCTCTTCGAATCTGCGACGTCGCCATCTTCAGATCCGCATCGCCATCACGCGGGTTTTACACTGCGCGAAAAGCGATATCGCCAGGAATAACTTCGCCCTGCCAGTAAAGCTGCGCGGCAACGCGATCCGCAAGGTTACGGTAGATAGCCGTGAATTCGCTGTCAGGGCGGCTGACAACCGTCGGCGTGCCCTTATCCAGATCTTCACGCAGCGTAATGTGCAGCGGCAACTGACCAAGCAGTTGGGTGTGATACTGTTCCGCCAGCTTCTCTGCACCGCCGGTACCGAAAATCGGCTCGTGGTGACCGCAGTTGCTGCAAATGTGCATGCTCATGTTCTCGACGATCCCCAGAACCGGCACTTCCACTTTCTCGAACATCACGATGCCTTTTTTGGCGTCGATCAGCGCAATATCCTGCGGCGTGGTCACCACCACCGCGCCGGTGACCGGAATGTTCTGCGCCAGCGTTAACTGGATATCCCCGGTGCCTGGCGGCATATCCAGCACCAGATAATCAAGATTCGGCCACATCGATTCCTGTAACAGTTGCAGCAGCGCTTTGCTAGCCATCGGGCCGCGCCACACCATGGCGTTATCATCGGTGACCAGATAGCCGATGGAGTTCGTTGCCAGGCCATGCGCCATGATCGGCGCCATATGCGTTCCGTCCGGCGAGGTCGGGCGTTCATGTTCTGCGCCCAGCATCAGCGGAATAGACGGGCCGTAAATGTCCGCATCCAGAATACCGACTTTCGCCCCTTCCGCCGCCAGCGCCAGCGCCAGGTTTACCGCAGTAGAGGACTTCCCTACCCCGCCTTTGCCGGAGCTGACCGCAATGATATTTTTCACGCCGTTGACGCCAGGCTGATTCTTCACGCGTTTCAGGGTGGCGATGTTGTGCGACAGCTTCCAGTCGATGGCGCGCGCTTCGGTAATGCGCAGCAGCTCCGCGCTGCACTGCGCTTTTAACTCTTCAAACGCGGTACGCCAGACGAACGGCATCACCAGTTCGATATGCAGGGTGCCATCCAGCCAGGCAACATGGTGCACGGCTTTTAACGCCGTGAGGTTATGCTTCAGGGTTGGGTGCTGAAAATTGGCCAATGTTCCCGAAACTATGGCACGCAAAGCTTCCGGGGATTTGGCCGGGGATTGCGAACTCATCCCGACTCCTTTGTAGTTGTTCTGAAGAAACGACATTGTAGCGGGCAAGTTTACCGCACAGGTAATAATTATCCATTTACGGATTCATGCCGTTAACACATAGCGTAATTATTGCGCATATTGGCGCATGTGCTTTAAGACGAGCCCATTCGCATTGCAAAAAATTATTCCCGGAACGAACCATATATGGTTTAAAACGCCCGATCGCGTAGCGCGATAATTCCCCTTTTGGTACTATCGATACCCCTTTTTCTGAAGAAGATGTAATGCCTACTATGACTCAAGTCGCGAAGAAAATTCTGGTAACGTGCGCCCTGCCGTACGCCAACGGCTCTATCCACCTCGGCCATATGCTGGAGCACATCCAGGCTGATGTCTGGGTCCGTTACCAGCGAATGCGCGGCCATGAGGTGAACTTCATTTGCGCGGACGATGCCCACGGCACGCCGATCATGCTGAAAGCGCAGCAGCTGGGGATCACCCCGGAGCAGATGATCACCGAAATGAGTCAGGAACATCAGACCGATTTTGCTGGCTTTAACATCAGCTACGATAACTACCACTCCACGCACAGCGACGAGAACCGCGAGCTGTCGGAGCTGATCTACACGCGCCTGAAAGAGAACGGTTTTATTAAAAACCGCACTATCTCTCAGCTCTACGATCCGGAAAAAGGCATGTTCCTGCCGGACCGTTTTGTGAAAGGTACCTGCCCGAAATGTAAATCGCCGGATCAGTACGGTGATAACTGCGAAGTGTGCGGCGCGACCTACAGCCCGACCGAGCTGATTGAGCCGAAATCGGTGGTATCCGGCGCGACGCCGGTGATGCGTGATTCCGAGCACTTCTTCTTCGATCTGCCCTCCTTCAGCGAAATGTTGCAGGCATGGACCCGCAGCGGCGCGCTGCAGGAGCAGGTGGCCAACAAAATGCAAGAGTGGTTCGAATCCGGGCTGCAACAGTGGGATATCTCCCGCGATGCGCCGTACTTCGGCTTCGAAATCCCCGGCGCGCCGGGCAAATATTTCTATGTCTGGCTGGATGCGCCGATCGGCTACATGGGCTCGTTCAAGAACCTGTGCGACAAACGCGGCGATACCACCAGCTTCGACGAATACTGGAAGAAAGATTCCGACGCCGAGCTGTATCACTTTATCGGTAAAGATATCGTCTACTTCCACAGCCTGTTCTGGCCGGCGATGCTGGAAGGCAGCAATTTCCGTAAGCCGACCAACCTGTTTGTTCATGGCTATGTGACGGTGAACGGCGCGAAGATGTCCAAATCGCGTGGCACCTTCATTAAAGCCAGCACCTGGCTGAATCATTTTGACGCCGACAGCCTGCGCTACTACTACGCGGCGAAGCTCTCTTCGCGCATTGATGATATCGACCTTAACCTGGAAGACTTTATCCAGCGCGTGAACGCCGACATCGTCAACAAAGTGGTGAACCTGGCCTCCCGTAACGCGGGCTTTATCGCCAAACGCTTTGACGGCGTGCTGGCGGCAGAGCTGGCAGATCCGGCGCTGTACCAGACCTTTATCGACGCGGCGGCCAGCATTGGCGAAGCGTGGGAAAGCCGCGAATTCAGCAAAGCGGTACGCGAAATCATGGCGCTGGCCGATGTGGCTAACCGCTATGTTGATGAGCAGGCGCCGTGGGTGGTGGCAAAACAGGAAGGCCGCGATGCCGATCTGCAGGCCATTTGCTCAATGGGTATCAACCTGTTCCGCGTTCTGCTGACCTACCTGAAACCGGTTCTGCCATCGCTCTCTGAGCGCGCGGAAGCGTTCCTCAATACCACGCTGGCGTGGGATGCCATCAACCAGCCGCTGCTCGGCCATAAAGTGAATACCTTCAAAGCGTTGTACAACCGCATTGAGATGAAACAGGTTGAAGCGCTGGTTGAAGCGTCGAAAGAAGAAGTGAAAGCGGCTGCCGCGCCGGTGACCGGCGAACTGGCCGACAATCCGATTCAGGAGACCATCAGCTTTGATGATTTCGCCAAAGTCGATCTGCGCGTGGCGCTGATTGAGAACGCGGAATTCGTTGAGGGCTCTGACAAGCTGCTGCGTCTGACGCTGGATCTGGACGGCGAGAAACGCAATGTTTTCTCCGGTATTCGTTCTGCCTACCCGGACCCGAGCGCGCTGATTGGCCGTCTGACGGTGATGGTGGCGAACCTTGCGCCGCGTAAAATGCGCTTCGGCATCTCCGAAGGAATGGTGATGGCTGCGGGTCCTGGCGGCAAGGACATCTTCCTGCTCAGCCCGGACAGCGGTGCGAAAGCCGGCCAACAGGTCAAATAACAACAAAGGCGCTGATATCAGCGCCTTTTTTCTATACTGATACCAGTTTATGGAAACAGGGGAATCACCGTGAATATCCGTCATCTTTTTGCCGCCCTTTTCGCCTTTGCCCTGATCTTCAGCCTGAGCGGCTGCGGGGAGAAAGAGCAGAGTAAAACCTTTACCTGGTCGGCACCGGGAACCGAGCTGACGCTGACCTATTACTACAAAGACGACAAAGTGCTGCGCCAGACGGCGAAAAATAAGATCGACTACAGCGCCATTGGCGCGAGCAACAAAGAGGAAGCGATGAAAGTCCTCGGGCCGATCAGCCAGAAATACCAGAGCGTCAAAGGGATCAAAGAGAGTGTGGATTACCAGCAAACCTATGCGCAGGAGACGCTGGATGTGGACTACAGCGCGGTGAATTACGCCGATCTGAATGCGTTGCAGGGCACGGCGTTTACCGGCACGGTGCAGGATGGCATTAGTATGCAGAAGTCTGAGGAGTTACTGAAAGCGAAAGGCTTTAAAGAGGTTCAGTAATTCGGCATCTTGTCCACAACGCTCTGGCAACATAGCGCCTGATGGCGCTTCGCTTATCAGGCCTGGGCGGTTGGCTTTTGCACGTTGCGGGCTAAGCGGTGTAGGCCGGATAAGGCAACGCCGCCATCCGGCAGTTTTCCACCACGCTCTGGCAACATAGCGCCTGATGGCGCTTCGCTTATCAGGCCTGGGCGGTTGGCTTTTGCACGTTGCGAGCTAAGCGGTGTAGGCCGGATAAGGCAACGCCGCCATCCGGCAGTTATCCACCACGCTCTGGCAACATAGCGCCTGATGACACTTCGCTTATCAGGCCTGTGCTTTCGGCTTTTGTACCTTGCTGGCTAAGCCACGCAGGAAATAACGCAGGAACTGGTCGCCGCACTCGCGAAAGTTTTTATGTTCCGGCGCGCGCATCATGGCGGTGATTTCCGGCATCGACACACGGAACTGTTGCGCGGTCAGGATCGCCAGAATATCGTCGGTCTTTAATGAGAAGGCGATACGCAACTTTTTCAGCACAATGTTGTTATTCAGTTTGCGCTCAACCACCAGCGGCGGCGCGCTGTCATCTTTGCCGCGTTTTTCGTAAATCAGCCCATTGAGAAAAGCGGATAACACAATATCCGGACACGGCTTATACCCTGCCTCATCCTCTTTACGCAGCCACGGCGCAATCTGTTCGGCGGTGACCACCGTGTCCGCCAGCGCGAGAATACGCACCAGCGCGTTATTGTCCGCTTGCAGTGTGTAACGCAGGCTGCGCAGGATATCGTTATTAAGCATCTCTTTCCCCAAAATGATAAACCAGCGCGCAGTGTAGGCATCGCACAGGAATTTACAACCCCAGCGCCTCTTTTAAATTCTTCAGATAGCGGCGGCTAACCGGCACCGTCAGCCCGTCGCGCAGCAATAGCTCCGCCTGGCCGTTATCTTCAAGGCGAATCTCTTTCAGGTGCGCCATATTCACCAGATACTGGCGATGGCAGCGAACCAGCGGCGTGCGGCTCTCCAGCGTACGCAACGTCAGCTCGGTAAAGCCCTCTTTGCCCTCCTGGCTGGTGACATAAACGCCGCTCATCCGGCTGCTGACAAACGCCACCTCATCCATCTGCAACAGCCAGATGCGGCTGTGCCCGGTACAGGGAATAAATTTCAGCGCTTCCTGGTTTTCTGGCAGCACCGACACATCCTGCACGCCGCGCTCCTGGCGCAGGCGCGTCAACGTCTTCTCCAGACGACGGGCCTCAATGGGTTTAAGCAGATAGTCGAACGCATGTTCCTCAAACGCCTGCACCGCATACTCATCAAAAGCGGTAAGAAACACCACATAAGGGCGATTGCCGGGATCAAGCATGCCGACCATCTCCAGCCCGCTGATGCGCGGCATCTGAATATCAAGAAACAGCACGTCGGGGTGCAGCTTGTGCACTGCGCCAATCGCTTCCACGGCGTTGCCGCACTCGCCAACAATCTCGATGTCGCTCTCTTCCTGAAGCAGAATACGCAGGTTTTCCCGGGCCAGCGGTTCATCATCAACAATCAGCACTTTTAACATGCCTGTTCCTCCAGCGGGAGTTTCAAGGTAATGCGGGTAAACAGATCCGGTTCGCAGGCAATGCTGATACCGCAGTCGTTACCGAAGCGGGCGCGCAGCCGCTTATCCACCAGGCTCATCCCTAACCCGCTGGCATCGTTTTTCGGTTGATACAGACCCGCATTATCTTCAACCGCCAGCAGCAGATGCTCCCCGTCCTGGCTGGCGTTGATGGAAATCTCGCCGACGCCGAGCAGCTGCGATGTGCCATGCTTGATGGCATTCTCGACAATCGGTTGCAGCGTAAATGCCGGTAGCTGCAAATGCGACAGCGCCTCCGGCACGTGTAACTGCACCTGCAACCGCGACTGGAAACGCGCTTTTTCGATTTGCAGGTAGGCATTCACATGTTCAATTTCATCCGCCAGCGTGACGATCTCTGACGGACGCTTTAAGTTTTTGCGAAAGAAGGTTGAGAGATATTGCACCAGCAATCCGGCCTGGTCGCTGTCGCGGCGGATCACCGCTTTTAACGTATTCAGGGCATTGAACAGGAAATGCGGGTTCACCTGCGCATGCAGTAGCTTAATTTCCGACTGCGTCAGCAGCGCCTTCTGCCGTTCGTACTGCCCGGCGAGAATTTGCGCCGACAGCAATTGTGCGATCCCTTCGCCCAGCGTGCGGTTGATGGAGCTGAACAGGCGGTTTTTCGCCTCGTATAACTTGATGGTGCCCACCACGCGCTGGTTCTCGCCGCGTAGCGGAATGACTAATGTCGAACCTAATTTGCACTGCGGATGCAACGAGCAGCGATACGGCACTTCATTGCCGTCGGCGTACACCACTTCGCCGGTTTCGATGGCGCGCTGCGTCCAGACCGAGGAAATCGGCCGTCCCGGTAAATGGTGATCGTCGCCAATGCCGGTAAACGCCAGCAGCTTGTCGCGATCGGTAATGGCCACCGCGCCAATCTCCAGCTCTTTATAGAGCACCTGCGCTACCTTCATGCTGTTCTCTTCGTTAAAACCCTGGCGCAAAATCCCTTCGGTGGAGGCGGCCACTTTCAGCGCGGTGGCGGAAAACGCCGAAGTGTACTTCTCGAACATGGCGCGTTTATCCAGCAGGATGCGCATAAACAGCGCGGCGCCAACGGTATTGGTGACCATCATCGGCGCGGCAATGCTCTGCACCAGATGCAGGGCGCTGTCGAACGGCCGGGCAATCAGCAGAATAATCAGCATCTGCGTCAGTTCCGCCACACAAGTAATTGCCCCGGCGGTGAACGGGCTAAAGACCCGATCGGTACGGCCGCGCTTAATCAATGCACTGTGTACCAGGCCGCCAAGCAGCCCTTCGACAATGGTGGAGATCATACAGCTCAGCGCCGTCATGCCGCCCATTGAGTAACGGTGCAGGCCGCCGGTCAACCCGACCAGACCACCCACCAGCGGGCCGCCCAGCAAACCGCCCATCACCGCGCCAATCGCCCGGGTATTGGCAATAGAGTCTTCGATATGCAGCCCGAAATAGGTGCCAAGAATGCAGAAAATAGAGAAGGTGACATAGCACAATAATTTGTGCGGCAGACGGACGGTAACCTGCATCAGCGGGATAAACAGGCGCGTCTTACTCATCAACCAGGCGATAACCAGAAACACGCACATCTGTTGTAGCAGCAACAGCACCAGATTGAATTCGTACATACCGGCAAATACCACATCAACTAAAGCGCGTAACATACATGGAGTCGCCGTGCGTTTCTTTGAAGCGCTGCAAAAAAATACTAAATCGTGCTCTGTATCACAAAGTCTTGCCAGATGATTCACCTTTCGCCTGCCGTCCGGGCAATTTTTCGCCAATTTCACTTCATGCGACCGCCAGAGGCTACAGTTAAAGTGGGAGCCAGTAAGCAAAGGTGAAACTATGGCGCTTTACACAATTGGTGAAGTGGCGTTGTTATGCGATGTCAATCCCGTCACGCTGCGAGCCTGGCAGCGACGTTACGGGTTATTGAAACCTCAACGCACGGATGGCGGCCACCGACTCTTTACCGAAGCAGATATCGACCGCATCCGGGAAATCAAAAGCTGGATCAGTAATGGCGTTCAGGTCAGCAAAGTGCAGACCCTGCTTTCCAGCGAACCTGACGGGGTTCGCGACGGCTGGCGGGAGCAGCAAGAAACCGCCCTGCGCTACCTGCAACAGGGCAATCAGCAGCAGTTGCACCAGTGGTTCAAAGAGCACGAACGCGACTACCCGGCCAGCACGCTGACCAGCAATCTGATCATGCCTTTACGCCACCGCCTGCAGAGCCCGCAGCCCGCCCTGCAAGCGATGCTCAGCCTGCTCGATGGCATATTGATTACCCATATTTCCAGTTCTCTGGCGCTGGCGCGCAAAAAGAGCGGCCAGGACGCGCTGGTGATCGGCTGGAATATTCACGACACCCCCCGTTTATGGCTGGAAGGCTGGATCGCAAGCCAGCAAGGCTGGCGGGTGGATGTGCTGGCACATTCGCTAAACCATTTGCGCCCGGAGATGTTTGACGGCCAGACGCTGCTGGTGTGGTGCGGAGAAAGCCCGACAACAGCGCAACTGCATCAGTTGCTGACATGGCAGGAAAACGGCCACCGCGTTGCGCTTCTCGGTATTTAATGTTTTATCAACAACCCGGCTCCCTTTATACTACTTGCCTTAACAAAAGGAACCACATATGAAGGCTGGTAAAATTATCGTCATCGCGGTTTTTCTGCTGATGGCCATCGGCGGCATCAGCGGCGTAATGCTCGCAGGTTATTCGTTTATTGTGCGTGGCGGTGCTGGCTAAGCCAGCGCGTTAACCGCTCAAATGCCTGGTCGACAATAATCGCGGCCAGCGCCACCAAAATCGCCCCCTGAATAACATAAGCCGTATTAAAACCGCTCAGCCCGATGATAATCGGCGTACCGAGCGTGCTCGCGCCCACCGTTGAGGCAATCGCCGCCGTGCCGATATTGATGATTACCGAGGTGCGCACACCGGCAATGATCACCGGCGCTGCCAGCGGCAGTTCCACTTTCACCAGCCGCTGCAACGCGCTCATCCCCATGCCCTGCGCCACGCTTTGTACGCTCTCTGGCACGGCGGCGATCCCGGCCAGAGTGCCCTGTAAAATCGGCAAAATCCCGTACAGCACCAGCGCAATCACCGCCGGCTCTTTACCAAACCCCATGACCGGCACGGCAATCGCCAGCACCGCCACCGGCGGAAAAGTTTGCCCGACGGCAGCAATGGTTTCCGCCAGCGGACGAAACTCGCGCCCGGCCGGGCGGGTCACCGCAATGCCGACGCCCATGCCCAGTACAATGGCAATCGCGCTGGAAACGCCCACCAGCGCAAAATGCGCCGCGGCCAGCAACACAAAGCTCTCCTGCAGGTAGACCGGACGCGGCAGTTGCGGAAACAGTGCGCTGAACAACGCGGCGCTGTGTGGCAGCCACAGCAATAGCGCCACAAACAGCGCGATCAACCATAACAGGGGATCACGCAGAAGCCTCACCGCTGGCCTCCACACGCAATAAATCACGGAAATGCAGACTGCCGCAGGGCTGGCCGCTATCATCATGTACCGGCAGGATCTCGCACTGTTGAGCGACGAACGCCGACAACGCTTCGCGCAGCGTCATCTCCGCCCGCAGCGGTTCCCCCTCATAAGCGGGTTCACGGCGCAGATAGCCTTTCACCTGGCGCAGCGACAGCAGGCGTACGCCCAGCTCGCTACGGCCGAAAAATTCACGGACAAAATCGTTATGCGGCGCGGTCAGCAGCGCCAGCGGCGTCCCCTGCTGCACCACTTTGCCCTTATCCATCAACACCAGGTGATCCGCCAGTTGTAACGCCTCATCGATATCGTGCGTCACCAGTACAATGGTGCGCCCAAGCAGACGGTGAATGCGCACCATCTCCTGCTGCAATGCCGCGCGGGTGACCGGATCCAGCGCACCGAAAGGTTCATCCATCAGCAGCACTTCCGGATCGGCCGCCAGCGCGCGAGCCACACCGACCCGCTGCTGTTGGCCGCCGGAGAGCTGATGCGGGAAACGGTCGCGCAGCGAAACATCCAGCCCCAGCAGCGCCATCAGTTCCTCCACCCGCGCATCGCGCTGGCCGCGCGACCACTTTTGCAGTTGCAGCACGGTGGCGATGTTCTGCGCTACCGTCCAGTGCGGGAACAGCCCAATCGACTGGATGGCATACCCCATGCGGCGGCGCAGCTCCAGTACCGGAAGCTGGCGGATATCCTCACCGGCAAAATAAATCGCGCCTTCATCATGTTCTATCAGCCGGTTGATCATCTTCAGCGTGGTCGATTTTCCGGAACCTGAGGTGCCAATTAGTACCGAAAAAGCGCCCGTTTTGACATGCAGATCGAGATGGCTGACGGCCTGCTGTCCGGCAAAGGTTTTGCTGACGTTTTTAAATTCAATCATGTTGTTTTACCTTCAGCAGCGCGAGGCTTAAGCCAAACAGCGCATCCACGACGACGGCCAGCGCAATCACCGGGATCACGCCAAGCAGCACCAAATCCAGCGCGCTGCTCAGTAGCCCCTGGAAAACCAGCGAGCCGAAGCCTCCGGCACCGATCAGCGCCGCAATCACCGCCATGCCCACCGTCTGCACCGCCACAACGCGCAAACTGCGTAGCAGCAGCGGCAGCGCCAGCGGAATGCGTACCTGCCAGAAACGCTGGCGCGCGCTCATGCCCATCGCCTCGGCGCTCTCCAGCACCTCCTGCGACACCTGGTTAAGCCCGGCGACCACGCCGCGCACCAGCGGCAATAAGGCATACAAAATAAGGGCAATCAGCGCGGGCGTCATGCCTGTTCCGGCAATGCCGAAACGGCTCAGAACCGGGAAGTGCAGCACCAGCCCGGCCAGCGGCGCAATCAGCAGGCCGAACAGCCCGACAGAAGGAATGGTCTGGATGATATTGAGCACCGTGAAAACCGGCCCCTGGCGCGTCGGATGGCGGTAGCACCATAAACCGATGGCAAAACCCACCACCAGCGCGGGAATGAGCGTACCGAAGAGCAGCGTCAGGTGCTGCGCCAGCGCATCATTGAACACCTCCTGGCGGTTGCTGTATTCATGCAGCAACGAGAGATCGTCCAGCTCGCCGCTGAGCAGTAAAAACAGCGGCAGACACCAGATTTGTGCATTGAGCAGCCATCGCCAGACCGGATGGCTGACAAGGCGGCGAATGGCGTCGCTACAGGCCAGCAGCGTCAACGCCAGCCACAACCACAGCCCGCTTCCCGGCGAGGTTCGCGCCAGCGCGCTGCCCGACTGCGCCAGCTCCGTCGCCGCCCTGCCCGCACTCCACACCAACAGGCAGAACAGCGCTTCGGCCAGCAGCAGCGTACCAATTTGCGCCCCGCGTCCTGGTACAAAACTGAGTATCAGCAGCAGACAGGGCGCCAGCAGCCAGAACGCCGGAAACAGCTGCCACAAGGCGCGGCTTTCGCCCGAGACCAGCCGGTTTGGCGCATAGTTAACAAACGGTAGCCAGGCTGCCAGCAGCCCGACGACCATCAACAGCAGCAGCACACGATTATAGCAACGTCGCGAATCCTCCATAACAGCGCTTATTTCACCAGCCCTTTTTCTTTCAGGTAGTCGGCTGCTACTTTTTTCGCATCCAGCCCTTCAACGGCAATGCTGGCGTTCAGTTTTTGCAGCGTTTTTTCATCCAGGCTGGCGAAGACCGGTTTCAGCCACGCATCCAGCTGCGGATACGCTTTTAATACCGCTTCACGCACCACCGGCGTAGGCGCATAGATCGGTTGCACGCCTTTCGGATCGCTCAGCGTTTGCAGCCCCAGCGCCGCAACCGGGCCATCTGTGCCGTAGGCCATCGCTGCATTCACGCCGGAGGTTTGCTGCGCGGCAGCTTTAATGGTCACCGCCGTATCACCGCCGGCCAGTGACAGCAGTTGATCCTGCTTCAGCGTAAAGTCGTACGCTTTCTCAAAGGCCGGTAACGCATCGGTGCGTTCGATAAACTCCGCCGATGCCGCCAGTTTGAATTCACCGCCCTCTTTCAGGTAACGGCTCAGATCGGCTAAGGAGATGAGCTTATTTTTCTGCGCCAGATCCTGACGCACGGCAATCGTCCACGTGTTATTCGCCGGAGCGGGCGTCAGCCAGACCAGCTTATTCTGTTCGGCATCGAGTTTTTTCACTTTCTCGTAGCCCTGCTGCGCGTTTTTCCATGCGGGGTCGTTTTCATCTTTAAAGAAAAATGCGCCGTTGCCGGTGTATTCGGGGTAGATATCCAGCTCGCCGGAGGTAATCGCCCCGCGCACCACCGGCGTGGTGCCAAGCTGCACTTTATTGACTGTTTTTACGCCATGGCTTTCCAGAACCTGCAAAATGATATTGCCCAGCAGCGCCCCTTCGGTATCAATTTTGGAGCCCACTTTCACTGGTTCCGCTGCCTGCAACGGCAGGCTCGTGGCCGCCACCAGCAGCAGTGAGCACGCAATCTTATGGGTGATTGTCATTGTACTTCCCTCATTTTTTACCGCCTTTTTCAGCAGCTTGAGAAAAAAGCGTAGCCGAAAAATAGCGGCTTTGTCGCGTGAAAGCCCTAAACGATAAAGGAATAAGGTATAGCGGAAAAAATCAGGCCGGTTGCCCGGCCTGGGAGGGATTAGCGCAGTTCGAACTCGCCCTGATTGACGCGTGCGGAATCAACGCCGATAAAGACGTTGAATTTGCCCGGCTCCGCAGCATATTTCATCTGCTGGTTCCAGAACTTCAGCGCATTCACATCGATCGGGAAGCTGACGGTTTTGGTTTCGCCCGGTTGCAGGTTCACCTTGTCAAAGCCGCGTAGTTGTTTCACCGGACGGCTCATCGACGCGGTGACATCCTGCAAATACATCTGGATCACCGTTTCACCCGCGCGCTTACCGGTGTTGGTCACCTCCACGCTGGCGGTCACTTTGCCGGTGCTCGTCATCGACGGCGCGGACATTTTCACCTCAGAGACTTTGAAAGTGGTGTAGCTAAGGCCGTAACCAAACGGATAGAGCGGCCCGTTCGCTTCATCAAAGTAACGGGAGGTGTATTTGTTCGGCTTGTCGGCATTGTACGGACGACCGGTGTTCAGATGGCTGTAGTAAACCGGAATCTGTCCCACCGAGCGCGGGAAGGACATCGGCAACTTACCGGACGGGTTGTAATCGCCAAACAGAATATCGGCGATGGCGTTACCGCCTTCCGTCCCGGCGAACCAGGTTTCGAGGATCGCATCAGCCTGCTGATCCTCTTTCACCAGCGCCAGCGGGCGACCATTCATCAGCACCAGCACCAGCGGTTTGCCGGTCGCTTTCAGCGCGGCAATCAGATCGCGCTGGCTTTGCGGAATAGTAATGTTGGTACGGCTGGACGCTTCGTGCGCCATCCCCTGCGCTTCACCCACCACCGCAACTACCACGTCGGATTTCTTCGCCGCCGCCACCGCTTCATCAATCATCTCTTGCGGCGAACGCGGATCGACCACCACCGCCGGTTCATACAGATTGAGGAAGTTAACGATGTCTTTGTCGTTGGTGATGTTCGCCCCTTTGGCATACAGCACGTTGCCTTTACCAGCCAGCGCATTGCGGATGCCGGTCAGCACGGTAACGGACTGATCGGCCACCCCCGCCGCAGACCAGCTTCCCATTGAGTCACGCTTGCTGTCGGCCAGCGGCCCAACTACCGCCACGGTGTCGGTTTTTTTCAGCGGCAGTGTCTCAAGGCGGTTTTTCAGCAGCACCATACTTTCGCGCGCCACTTCACGCGCTTCTTTGCGATGCAGACGGCTTTCCGCATTGGTATCTTGCGGGTCGCTCTCTTTCGGGCCGAGATGGCTGTACGGATCGTTAAACAAGCCCATGTCGTACTTCACATTCAGCACATGGCGCGTGGCATCGTCCAGCTCCTCCATCGTCACCTTGCCGGATTTCAGCAGCCCCGGCAGATACTTGCTGTAGTACTCGTCGCTCATGCTCATGTTGATGCCGGACTTCAGCGCCACACGCACCGCATCTTCCGGATCGGCGGCCGTGCCATGTTTGATAAGCTCCTTGATCGCACCGTGATCGGAAATGGTGATGCCTTTGAAGTGCCACTGATCGCGCAGCAGATCTTTTAACAACCAGGAATCCGAAGAAGCAGGCGTACCGTTCAGCGAGTTAAGCGCCACCATCACGCCGCCGCTGCCGGCATCGAGCGCCGCTTTGTACGGCGGCATATAGTCGTTAAACAGACGCTGCGGGCTCATATCGACGGTGTTGTACTCTTTACCGCCTTCCACCGCACCATAAGCGGCAAAGTGTTTAACGCTGGTCATCACCGAGTAGCGATCCGCCGGGCTTTTGCCCTGCATCGCTTCGACCATCGTGCGCCCCATTTCAGAGGTCAGGAAGGTGTCTTCACCAAACCCTTCCGACACGCGACCCCAGCGCGGATCGCGGGAAACGTCCACCATCGGCGCCCAGGTCATATTCAGGCCGTCATCGGCGGCTTCATAAGCAGAAACGCGCCCCACAGTGCGCACCGCGTCAAGGTTAAAACTGGAGGCCAGGCCAAGGCTAATCGGGAAGACGGTACGCTGGCCGTGAACCACATCGTAGGCGAAAAAGAGCGGAATTTTCAGGCGGCTAAGCTGCATCGCCTGATCCTGCATCGCGCGGATATCCGGGCGGGTGACAGTGTTGAAAATCGCCCCCACCTGGCTCTTTTTGATCATCTCGCGGATAGCTTCCTTCGGGTTATCCGGGCCAACACTAATAAGACGTAACTGACCAATTTTTTCATCAACCGTCATCTTTTTGAGCAACTCAGTGACAAATGCATCCCTTGCTTCCGGCGTCAGTGGATGGTTACCAATCAACTCCTCAGCCAGCGCGGGTTGCAGCGCGAGGCTCACAGCGACACCTACAGAACATAGCCATTTCATGTCGTATTTACTCTCTTATTTCACCCATAACCGCGGAACGGACCGCGAAAAAAACGCAGTGTGCCATAATCCTGGCATGTCTTGCAGAGTTGAGCTCTGATTTTTCTGCGAATTCACTCCCCCGTCAGGTTTAGCAGGACTACTATTACAGGCACAAAAATGCTGACTCACCACAAGGAGTGGAATATGTCATTCGCAACTTCAAACGAGAACCGCACTTTTTTACACGAACTGAAACGGCTGGTCGGCGCCTCTCACCTGTTGACCGATCCGGCCAAAACCGCCCGCTACCGTAAAGGCTTTCGCTCCGGCCACGGCGATGCGCTGGCGGTTGTGTTTCCCGGAACGTTAGTGGAGCTGTGGCGCGTGCTGCATGCCTGCGTCAGCGCCGACAAAATCATCCTGATGCAGGCGGCGAATACCGGCCTGACCGAAGGCTCAACGCCCAGCGGCAATGATTATGACCGCGATATTGTGATTATCAGCACCCTGCGGCTCGACAAGCTGCACCTGCTGGATAACGGCGAGCAGGTGCTGGCATATCCGGGCACCACGCTCTACTCGCTGGAAAAAGCCCTTAAGCCGCTGGGCCGCGAGCCGCACTCGGTGATTGGCTCCTCCTGCATTGGCGCCTCGGTGATTGGCGGGATCTGCAATAACTCCGGTGGTTCACTGGTGCAGCGCGGCCCGGCCTATACCGAAATGTCGCTGTTCGCCCGTATCGACGAGCAGGGCAATTTGCAGTTGGTTAACCATCTGGGCATTGATTTGGGCGAAACGCCGGAGCAGATCCTCAGCGCGCTGGATGACGAACGCATCAAAGCGGATAACGTGCGCCACGATCAGCGTCACGGCCACGATCATGACTACATCACCCGCGTGCGCGATGTCGAAGCCGATACCCCGGCGCGCTACAACGCCGATCCGGATCGGCTGTTTGAATCTTCCGGCTGTGCGGGCAAACTCGCGGTTTTTGCTGTGCGTCTGGATACTTTCCCGGCGGAAAAACAGCAGCAAGTGTTCTATATCGGCACCAACCAGACCGCCGTATTAACGGAGATCCGCCGCCACATTCTGGCGAACTTCGCCCATCTGCCGGTGGCGGGCGAATATATGCACCGCGATATTTACGACATCGCCGAACGCTACGGTAAAGACACCTTCCTGATGATCGACAAGCTCGGCACCGACAAAATGCCGCTGTTCTTTACCCTGAAGGGACGCACCGAAGCGCTGCTGGATAAAGCGCCGCTGTTCAAGCCGCACTTTATTGATCGTTCACTGCAAAAAATCAGCGCCGTTTTCCCGTCGCACCTGCCGTCGCGGATGAAAACATGGCGCGATAAGTACGAGCATCATCTGCTGTTGAAGATGTCCGGCGACGGCATTGCGGAAGCGCAAAACTGGCTGACGGACTATTTTGCCCGCGCCGAAGGCGGCTTTTTCGCCTGTACGCCGGAGGAAGGGAGCAAAGCCTTTTTACACCGCTTTGCCGCCGCCGGTGCGGCGATCCGCTATCAGGCGGTACACGCCGACGAAGTGGAAGATATTCTGGCGCTCGACATCGCTCTCAGGCGCAACGACACCGAATGGTTTGAGCATCTGCCGCCGGAAATCGACAACCAACTGGTGCACAAACTCTACTACGGCCACTTTATGTGCCACGTTTTCCACCAGGATTACATCGTCAAAAAAGGCGTCGACGCCCATGCGCTGAAAGAGCAAATGCTTGAACTGCTGCGCCAGCGCGGCGCGCAATACCCTGCCGAACATAACGTGGGTCACCTGTATGAAGCCGCAGAAACGCTAAAACAGTTTTATCGGGAAAATGATCCGACAAACAGCATGAACCCCGGCATCGGAAAAACCACCAAGCGTAAATTCTGGCAAGAGGATTTAACGACAGATAATCACGCTGATGTGGCGATAAAATAGCCAGAATACAGGCTGTATTGTGTGCTCCTTTCGTAATAGAGTAACGAAAAACGCCAGAGAAACGTTTCTCTGGCTCCCCGCTTTGAAGGAGCACACCATTGTCTGCTGTCGATATTCTCTCCGGCCCTGCTGTCGTGGTGCGCGACGCCACGCCTGACGATGTGCACGCCATTGCATCGCTGTACGCCTGGCATGTGCTGCACGGTCGCGCCTCCTTCGAAGAAGTTCCCCCAACGATTGATGAAATGCGTGCCCGCATGAGCAAAATCGCCAGCGATGGCCTGCCGTGGATGGTTGCGCTGTATCACGGCATTATCGTTGGCTACTGCTACGCCGGGTTCTATCGCCCGCGTCAGGCTTATCGCTATACGCTGGAAGAGTCGATTTACGTCGATGCCAGCATGACCGGTCGCGGGATCGGTTCAACGCTGATGAGCGCCCTGATTGCACGCTGTGAAGAGGGGCCGTGGCGGCAACTGATTGCGGTGGTTGGCGACGGCAATAACAATTCCGGCTCCCTGCGGCTGCATAAAAAGCACGGCTTTGAGATTGTCGGGCAACTGCGTAGCGTCGGCTACAAGAAAGGGGACTGGCGGGATACGCTGATTATGCAGCGTCCACTCAACGACGGTGACTGGACGCTGCCGGAGTAATTAATCGTTCTGCGCGGTTTGCTCGCCCGCTGCGCTGCTATTCTGCGTCATCTGCGCCGCTTTCTGGCGCTTATAACTCAGCGCCGCCGCCGGAACCGGCTGCACTTTCCCGGTTTCAATCCAGGTACGTAAGCGGCTGGCATCGGCAAAGTGCGTAAATTTGCCGAATGCATCCATCACCACCAGCGCCACCGGTTTGTTGTTAATCACCGTGCGCATCACCAGGCAGTGCCCTGCCGCATTGGTAAAGCCGGTTTTGGTCAACTGAATATTCCAGTTATCGCGGTAGACCAGATGGTTGGTATTGCGAAACGGCAGCGTATAGGCTGGATTGCTGAAGGTCGCCATCTCTTCGCGCGTGGTGCTCAGTTGCCCAATCAGCGGATACTGTTTGGTGGCAATCAGCAGTTTGGTCAGATCGCGTGCGGTAGAAACGTTGTGAATCGACAGCCCGGTCGGTTCAACATAATGCGTATTGGTCATGCCCAGCGCTTTGGCTTTGGCATTCATCGCGGCGATAAACGCGTTGTAACCGCCCGGATAGTGGTGCGCAAGGCTTGCAGCCGCGCGGTTTTCCGACGACATCAGCGCCAGCAGCAGCATGTTTTTACGGCTGATTTCGCTGTTCAGACGCACGCGGGAGTAGATCCCTTTCATTTCCGGCGTCTGGCTGATATCGACGTTGAGTTTCTCATCCAGCGGCAAATGGGCATCCAGCACCACCATCGCGGTCATCAACTTGGTGATGGAGGCGATAGGACGCACCAGATCCGGGTGACTGGAGTAGATCACCTGATCGGTTTGCAGATCGACAATCATCGCGCTACCTGAGGCGATTTCAGGTTGTGCGGCAGTGGTCGCGGCAGTGGTTTTCGCGACAGCAAACGGCGCCACAGGCGCAGCCAGCAATAAAGCCAGGCTTAATAAAGAGACTCGAAATTTCTGCATGGTGAGACTTCTGAAAATTATTCACGCACGTTGTTACGCACACCGCTTTCATTAATCAGGAAAATAATGAGGCTGGCCTGCGCATAATAGCCGCCATGCAGGGTTGTCGCCACAGAAGAATCATTGCGGAAGATTGCATTGCTGGCATTTACGCCAGCAATGCGTTTTATCAGAACAAACGGTAGCCGTAGCCCCAGAGGATCACCGTCAGCGCCAGCAACACTTCCAGCACCAGCACGCCAATCGCCAGCGTGGAACTGGAGAAGCTCAGCCCCTCTTCTTTATTGATATTCAGGAAGGTCGGAATACCGACATAGAGCAGATAACCGGTATAGAACAGGGCGACGGTACCCACCAGCGCGCACAGCCATACCAGCGGATAGAGCGCCACAATACCGCTCAGGAACAGCGGCGTCGCAACATATCCGGCAAACACCATACAGCGCGCGAGGCTGGGCCGCTGCGGGAAGCTTCGCGCCATCCACCAGATGACGCGGCCCATCACGGCCACCCCCGCCAGCATCAGTGCATAAAACAGTACCGCCATGTAGAAGCCGGTAAACAACGACAGCCTGACGACATTCTCCTCACCGAAGTTCCAGCCGATTTGCGTGGTACCGATAAACGCACAAATAACCGGTACCGCCGCCATAACCAGCACGTGGTGAGTGTAGTGATGCGAAACCGTCTCGTCTTCGCTTTTGATCACCTTCATTTCACGATCGGGATGGGAAAACAGTCCCCAGACATGGTTCATAACGCCCCCTTGCTGACAGCCCGAATAACGACACTGTAAGTATAATTCACTCTTGCGATTATTTTTTGCACAGTTGTAAAAATAGCGCTGCCGCACAACGTATCCTTCCGACAAGAACCCTCAGTCGGGTGTATGCTTATAAGCGTTTTACCTGGAGGGCTTATTTTTAATGGATATCAATTATCTGATTAGCCAGTATGGCTACGCCGCACTGGTTATTGGCAGTATTGCTGAAGGTGAGACCATTACGCTGCTGGGCGGAGTTGCAGCGCATCAAGGGTTATTACGCTTCCCGCTGGTGGTTATCTCCGTGGCGCTGGGCGGCATGATTGGCGACCAGTTGCTCTATCTGCTCGGCCGCCGCTACGGCATGAAAATACTGCGTCGCTTCTCACACCATCGCGACAAAATCCATCAGGCGCAGACGCTTATCCGCCGCCATCCGTACCTGTTTGTGATTGGTTCGCGCTTTATGTACGGCTTTCGCATCGTGGGCCCGTTGTTGATCGGCACCAGCCGTCTGCGTCCGAAAATCTTTCTGCCGCTGAATATTCTTGGCGCGATCGTCTGGGCGTTACTGTTTACCACGCTGGGCTATGTTGGCGGGGAAGTGATTGGCCCGTGGCTGCATCAGTTCGATCAGCATGTAAAACGCTGGATTTGGCTGGTCATCGCAATCGCACTGGTGGTTTGCCTGCGCTGGTGGTTCCGGCGCCGTCGTAAGAAGCGCCAGACCAGCACAAAGCATGATTAAGCTTTAGGTTTGAACTGCGGGTTAGCGAGCATAAATCCGCCGTCGATAATAAACGACTGCCCGGTGGTATAACTGGCGTGCTCTGAACAGAGCCAGGCCACCATACTGGCTATCTCTTTGGTGGTACCGGGCCGGGCCAGCGGAATATTCGGCATCGAACCGGGTTTAGCATCATCATCGCTCATGTTATTCATCGGCGTGGCTATCGCGCCGGGTGCAACAGCATTGACGAGAATGTTGTGCTCAACCAGTTCCAGCGCCATCGACTGGGTTAATCCGCCCAGCGCATGTTTCGCCGCGGTATAGGCACTCGCTTCCGGCAGCGGCGTATGTTCATGCACCGATGTGATGTTAATGATGCGTCCGCCCTGCCCCTGCGCCACCATTTGTCGCGCCGCAATTTGCGCGCAGAGAAACGCGCCGTCAACATCGACGGTAAAAATGCTGCGCCAGTCTTCGAACGTCACCTCCAGGAAAGGCGCTTTGCTCATCGCGCCGGCATTATTGACCAGCGCATCGATGCGTCCGAAACGAGAAATCAGCGTTTGTATCGCCTGCACGCCTTCCGGCAACTGGCTAAGATCAAGCTGGATGGTTTCGGCCCTGCGTCCGAAAGCCTCCACCTGCCGCGCCGTCTCTTGCGCGCCCTGCTCATCCGAATGCCAGGTAATACCAATATCAAAGCCCTGCTCTGCCAGCATCAGCGCGCATTGCTTGCCGATACCGGAATCTGCGGCAGTGACCACAGCAACGTTGGTAACAGACATCGTTCGCCCTCCGGTGATTGCAAACCATTAAGTATAGAAAAAAGGCAAAAATGCAGCAGGTTGTCTAAGCTTTGCACTTCTGTATGCATGGAGGACGTTAAAAATGTTGAAGATTTTACTTTGGGTGATCCTGATTATCTTTCTGATTGGTCTGCTGGTGGTGACAGGTGTGTTCAAGATGATTTTTCAATGCCAGGCGGGTGGTGGCTGCACTTCAGCCAACCTGAAGTGCAGCGCCCTCCGTCAGGTTAATTTCCCTGCGCGCTGTAGTTAATCGGCACCCAGCGGTAGCCTTTATCGGCTTTTATCACTTTGCCAATGCCAGGAAACGCAATGTGCGCGGCGGCTATCCAGTCCCCCTCGCGGGCCACCTGGGCCAGCACTTTCTGGCGCGTGGCAATGGCCTGCTGCTGGTTAACATCAAAATGGATCGCCACGTCAGGGTCCGGTAGCTGTACCGGATGCGCATGGATAATGTCGCCCCACAACATCAGCGTCTTACCGCCGTGGGTGACGCGATAGATCACGCTGCCCGGCGTATGTCCTGGCGCAGGTACCGCGTCAATACCAGGGATGATTTCCGTCGGTGCGCGGAACGTACTGAGTTTACCGGCATCGATCACCGGGCGCAGCGAGCGTTCGGATTCAGCGAAGGTGTGACGCTGGCTCTCTTCAACCTCTTGCAGATGCGCCGGGTTGAGCCAGAAATCCACATCGCGCTGATCGACACGCACCGTGGCATTGCGAAACACCGGCTTGCCGTCGCGCTGCACGCCGCCGGAGTGATCGGCATGAATGTGCGTCAGCAGCACCGTATCTATCGCATCCGGATCGATGCCCGCCGCCCGCAGGTTATCCGGAAGATGGCCACCCGCATCGCCAAACAGCGGCCCGGCGCCCGTATCAACCAGAATCAACTGCTTACCGGTATTAATGACAAAGGCGTTGATCGACGTTTCGGCGTCAACCGCCAGGTTGGCTTTCGCCATCTCCGATTGCAGCGTTGCGGGGGAAATATGCGTGAGCAACTTGTCAAACGGCACGGCGACCGTACCGTCGGAAACGGCGGTGATTTGCCAGTCGCCCATCGCCATCCGGTAATATCCCGGCGCCTGCGCCTGATGCGTACTGGGCGGTTGCGCTGCGAAGGCGCTGAAGTTCAGCGTTGCGCCCACCAGCGCCATCAGCAGAGGATAATGTTTCATCACTTTTCTCCTGTTGTTTTCGTTGCAACAGTATCCCGCCAGCGCTACTATCACTCCAATTGATTGGAGTGATAATGACTATCAAAGAGAATGATTTCCGCAAAATCGATCTGAACCTGCTGATCGCCTTTGCCGTCCTGTTTCGCGAACAGAGCGTCTCCGCTGCGGCGGATAAGCTGCATCTGGGCCAGCCAGCGGTGAGCGGCGTGCTGGCCCGTCTGCGTACGCTGTTTGACGATCCGCTGTTTATCCGCAGCGGCCATCGCATGCAGCCCACCGCCCGTGCGGAAGAGCTGCACAGCGAGCTGCTGCCGCTGCTGGAGCAGTTGCAGAGCGCGCTGTTTCAGCAGGCGGCGTTTGATGCGAAAACCGTGAACGTCACGCTGACGCTCGGTATGGCCGACTGGGTAGAAATGTGGCTGATGCCGCGTTTGATCCCGGCGCTTCAGCAGGCGGCTCCCGGTATGCGTCTGAACGTGGTGGCCAGCGATCCTTTCAGCGACGCCACGCGGCTCGAAGGCGGCGAGATGGATATGGCGATCAGCGTTGCCACCGCCGGGCCGCGCTGGCTTGAACGTGAAGTGCTGACCACCATGTCATATGTCACGCTCTGGCACCCGCAACAACTGACGCTCAACGCGCCGCTGGATGTCGATACCTTTGCCGCTCAGCCCCATTTGATGGTCAGCTACCGCGAGGCGACCAGCAGCCATTTCGATACGCTGCTGGCAAAAACCGGCCACCAGCGCCGCGTGCATTACACCACGCCGCATTTTGCCGCCCTGCCAGGTCTGCTGGAAACAATGCCAGCGCTGGCGACCGTACCCGCCGGGCTGGCAACGGAGTGGCAGAGAACGCGCGGTTTGCTGGCAAGCCCGCTGCCGCTGGATGCAGAACCGATTGAAGTGGCGCTACTGTGGCACCAGCGTCACAGCAGCGACCCGGCGGTGATGTGGCTGAAAGAGTTTATCCGCCATCTGATGGGGTAAAAAACAGGCCCGCCTGCGGGCCTGTTCGCATTACTTCAGGCTTGCGCCGTTGCTGGTAATCACATCGCGATACCAGTAAAAACTCTTCTTGCGGCTGCGCGCCAGCGTGCCGTTGCCGTTGTCATCGCGATCCACATAGATAAAGCCGTAGCGCTTGGAGATCTCGGCTTTCGAGGCGCTGACCAGGTCAATCGGCCCCCAGCTTGTGTAACCCATCACTTCGACGCCGTCATCAATTGCTTCGCGCACCTGCACCAGATGGTCGTTCAGATAGGTAATACGGTAGTCGTCGTTGATGCTGCCATCGGCTTCCACCTTGTCCTTCGCGCCCAGACCGTTCTCAACGATAAACAGCGGTTTTTGCCAGCGATCCCACAGCATATTCAGCAGCGTACGCAGGCCAACCGGATCGATCTGCCAGCCCCACTCTGAGCTGGCCAGATGCGGGTTTTGCACCATGCTAAGAATATTGCCGCGCGCCTGCTGATTCAGCGCGTCGTCGGTGGTCACGCAGCCGGTCATGTAGTAGCTGAACGAGATAAAATCGACGGTGGATGTCAGCGCTTCGCGATCGGTATCAGTGATCTCAACGTGGATACCGTTATCACGGAAATAACGCAGCATATAGCCAGGATACGCGCCACGGCACTGCACATCGCCAAAGAACTGCCAGCTCCGGTTCTCTTGCAGCGCGTCGAACACATCGTCCGGTTTGCAGGTCAGCGGATACATCAACCCGCCCAGCAGCATATTGCCGATCTTGCCGCCCGGGATAATCTCATGGCAGGCCTTCACGGCCAGCGCGCTGGCCACCAGTTGATGGTGAATCGCCTGATAAACCGCCTCTTTACTGCTGTTCTCCGGTAACCCGACACCGGTCATCGGCGCGTGCAATGACATGTTGATCTCATTGAAAGTCAGCCACAATTTCACCTTCTCTTTGTAGCGGCTGAACACGGTACGCGCATAGCGTTCGAAAAAGCCAATGGTCTGACGGCTGCCCCAGCCGCCATAGTTTTTCACCAGCCCCCACGGCATCTCATAGTGGGATAAGGTGACCAGCGGCGTAATGCCGTATTTTGCCAGTTCATCAAACAGCTTGTCGTAATAGGCAAGGCCCGCTTCATTCGGCGTAGTTTCGTCACCGTTCGGGAAAATACGCGTCCAGGCAATCGATACGCGCAGGCAGCTAAACCCCATCTCCGCAAACAGCGCGATATCTTCCGGGTAGCGGTGGTAAAAATCGATGGCGACATCTTTCAGCGCACTGTCTCCCGCCACGCGTTCAACCACGTCGCCAAATACCCCTTTGGGCTGGACATCCGACGTTGAAAGGCCTTTTCCGCCTTCCAGATACGCACCTTCAACCTGGTTCGCAGCAATCGCGCCGCCCCACAAGAACGATTTCGGAAATGCTTTCATCACTTTCTCCTTTGATTAACCGGCAACCGCAAGCAGCGGCATACCGGCCTGTACTGAGGTTGCAGCCACGGTACGCACACCACCGGTGCTGTCGCTGTTACTGATAATAATCGGCGTGGCGAGATCGTAGCCGGCAGCAAGGATCGCTGCGCGATCGAACTCCAGCAGCAGATCGCCCACATTCACTCTGTCACCCACCTGAACATGTGCGGTAAAGGGCCCGCCTCCCAGTTTGACGGTGTCTATACCGACGTGGATCAATACTTCAACGCCGCTATCACTGAGCAGCCCGATCGCATGTTTGGTGGCAAACAGCGATGCCACTTCCCCGGCAAACGGGGCCACCACGCGCCCGTCCTGCGGAATGATGGCCACCCCCTGCCCCAGCAAACCGCTGGCGAACGTGGCATCCGGCACCTGATCCAGCGCCAGAACCGTACCGCTCATTGGCGCCAGAACCGTATTCTCCACAGGCATTGCCGCGCTGTTCGGCTCTGCGGCAACTGGCGCTTTTGGCAGCCCGGCAAAAAAAGTCAGCACGCTGGATAAGAGCAGCGCCACGACGCTACCGATAATGCCGCCCCACAGCGTTGCATCGACGCCGCCCGGCGGGATCATCTGTGCCAGCGTAAAGATGTTGGCGAAACCAAAGGAATAGGCATGGCTGCCGCTAAAGCCGACAATGCCCCCGCCGATGGCTCCCGCCACGCAACCAAAAATAAACGGACGGCGCAGCGGCAGCGTTAAACCGTACACGGCCGGTTCGGTGATGCCGAAAATCCCGGCGGCGATGGATGAACCCGCCAGCATCTTCTGGCGCGCATCGCGTGTACGCAGAAAGATGCCCAGCGTTGCGCCAACCTGACCGAACACCGCAGGCAGCAGGATCGGCAGCATGGTGTCCTGCCCGAAGACGGCAAAGTTGTTGATCATCAACGGTACCAGCCCCCAGTGCAGACCAAAGATCACGCAGACCTGCCACAGCGCGCCCAGCGACGCTCCGGCCAGCCAGGGCGCCAGCGTATAGATTGTCTGATAGCCATGCGCCAGCATCTGGCTAAGCCAGGTCGCGACCGGACCAATAATCAGGAACGTTAACGGGACGGTGATGGCGATGCAGATCAGCGGCGCAAAGAAGTTTTTTACCGCCGCATGCAGAAAGCGATTGCCCTGTTTTTCCAGCCAGCAACTGACCCAGGCGGCAAGAATAATCGGGATGACGGAACCGCTGTAATTGAGGAACGTCACCGGGATACCGAGGAAAGATTCGCTGGCCGCACCGGTAGCCTGGCTGGCATTGAAGGCCGCGATCATCAGCGGGTGCGTCAGCGCGCCGCCAATCACCATGGTGACAAAAGGACTGCCGCCGAATTTTTTTCCGGCGGTGTAACCCAGCACCAGCGGTAAGAAGAAAAAGAGCGCGTCGCTGGCGGCAAACCAGATTTTATAGGTGCCGCTGTCGGTGGTGAGCCAACCACAGACAATCGCCAGCGCCAGCAGCCCTTTGAGGATCCCGGATGCGGCAAGAATGCCGATAAACGGGGTAAAAATGCCGGAAACGATATCAATTAATCGTCCCAGCAGATTGCCTTTATCTTCTGCCTCCGCTGGCGTTTCGTCCGTTAATCCTGCCTCCTGGCGCACGGCTTGCCACACCGCGTTCACATGGTTGCCAATCACAACCTGAAACTGGCCGCCGCTCTCCACCACCATAATCACGCCGGGGTTGGTTTTTAATCCTTCGGCGTCCGCTTTCTGGATGTCTTTGAGTTTGAAGCGCAACCGGGTAGCACAGTGTACCAGGCTGCTGATGTTCTCCTTCCCACCGACGTGGCTGAGGATCGCTTTCGCCAACGCTTGATATTCCATGTTGAATTCCCTTGCATCTGTCGCCCGAAGGCGGTGACTGAGTAAAAAAAAACCTGAGCCAGCGCCTCGCGGAGCCAGTCTCAGGTTTTGCCTGCGCAATGCAGTAACAATCCTTTTGTGTCTTGTTTTAACGCGTTTCTTTTCTCACCCGTTCAATATGAATGGCGAGGAACATAATTTCTTCGTTCGTTAGCTGACGCTGATAGCGGCTGACCAGATGGCGCGCGACTTTTTCCGCGCACTGCCATGCCAGCCGATAATTTTCTTTCACCGCCTGATGCAGGGAGAGATCGTCATCTGCCACTACCGTACGGTTCAGCAAGCGCTGCGAGAAAAATTTCAGATGCGTCACAAAGCGATGATAGCTCAGCGACTCTTCATCGTATTCCAGCGTTAACTGGTACTTCACGATGTGCAAAATTTCCTGCATCACCTGGGTGATGTGCATCACTTCCGGCATTTCGCTGTTCAGCTGCGCCGTGACCAGATGCAGGGCGATAAACCCGGCCTCATCTTCCGGCAATTCAACGCCAAGGCGTTTAGCCAGTATCGCCCGCGCCTGCTGGCCCAGCGCAAACTCTTTCGGATAGAGATGCTTGATCTCCCACAACAATACGTTGCGCACCACTGCGCCCTTTTTTTGCCGCTCAAGCGCAAAATAACAGTGGTCGGTCAGCGTAATGTAGAGGCTGTCCTGCAGCTTGCCGAGCTGGCTACGGGCCAGTTCGATGATGCGATCGCAGGCGGTCATCACTTCCAGCGGGATCTGGCTGAGCAGTTCGCTGAGACGGCGCACCAGCTCATCGCTTTGCAGAGCAAACACCTTCTCAATGCAGCGCTCATCCAGTTCATCACCGGGGCGTTTCTGGAACGCCAGCCCCCGGCCCATGACAACCTGTTCGCGCTGCTGCTCATCCAGCACAACCACAACATTATTGTTTAATATTTTGGCGATTTTCATTCCGGCCCCGGAAACAAAAAAACCTGACCTCCGGCAGTTGCCGGACAATCAGGTTTCGCCTGCCTAAGCAGTAACAATCCAGCTGCCGACTCTACCAGTTTCCCGACGATAAAAAACACGCCGGGAGATTAAAATTGTGATCTTGCTCGCGCGATGCGTTAACGGAAAATCGCCTGATACGCTGATTCGTACTGCGGCGCGTTCCATTCAGCATCAAAAACTGTCAGCGTGATGTAGCCGCGATTTAACCAGCCGGTATCCGTATCCGCTTCGCTCGGCGTCAGCACTTTCTCACTCATCACCTGCTTTGCCCGCCCGTCCTCAAGTAATACATAGCGGTGTTGCGGCAGAGGAAAACGCTCATTGCCAATGTACTTTTCACCTTTCACGGCACTTTTCGCCAGCGGCGGGTAGTTAATGCTCACCCCGGTGCCAGCGGGCAACAGCGGCTTGCCAGGCAGCCATTTAGCGTGGAGTTTATCGACCCGCGACACCACATCATCAACGGCGTCCGGCCAGTATTTATGCGTACTCGGCCAGCCCGCTTTCATCTCTTCGGCCGTCAGTAAATAGCCAATGCTGGCGGCAATGGCCGGGTAGCCATAGCGTACCGCGCGCGCCGCTGCGCCGACGGTGCCGGAATTGAGCTGCGCAACGCCGGTATTCGGCCCGTCGTTGACGCCGGAAATCACCAGATCCGGCGGGTTATCCTTCAGCACGCCGAGCAGGCCAAAATCCACGGCATCCGCCGGTGTTCCAGGGAAGCAGTAACGCTTCTCCGCCACCTTTTTAACATCGAAGATTTTGTTCGGTTTAAAGGTGATCGCCGAACCGATGCCGCTCTGATTCGTCGCCGGCGCCACCATCCAGACGTCATGCCCTTTCGCCGCCAACTTCTGCTGTAGCGAAAGCGTACCCACAGAATCACAACCATCATCATTGACCAGCAAAATACGCATGGCGCGTTCCGCCGCCTGGACGCCGGGCGCTGCCAGCGCCGTTACCAACAACGCCATCACTGTTTTTTTCATGGCTAAACTCCTTTTTAGTTAAGCAGACCAAATTTGTATTCCACGGAAACCGCACCGCCGATGCCTTTCGCGCGATGAAAAGTGCGTTTATCTTCGGTGAGCCACGGTTTTCCATTGTTCAGTTTCCAGCCGTAGCTGGGACCTATTCCGGCAAACAGCGAAAAGCCTTCGAGACGTTTCGGCGTCCAGGCGAAATATCCGCCGTACTCCCATTCAGTTAATGCGGTATTTTGATAATTGATGTTGTAACCGTAATTACCGTACAGGCCGACGGTAAATTCCGGCGAGAAGGCATATTTACCGTAGAGATAAAGCATTTGTTCGCCATCGTTGACATAATCATTTCCTTCACCGTCCGCCGGACTATTAAATGCGCCCCGGGTATTTTTCCCCAGATGCCAGTAAAAACTTCCTAAACCATTATTCAGCGGCGCGTTGGTTTTTGACCAGCCGATACCCGATTCCATATTGTGATATTGATAACCCACCAGCGTAAAAAGATGCTGAGCACTATGGCTAAAACCTCGAGCGCCTTCCCAATTATTAAGCCCGCGATTGTAATACCAGACGCCGCGTAATAAGAGATTCTGCCGTTCGGCAACCGGTATTGAAAATTGCGCTTCCAGGCCATGGCGTAAAAGGTAATTATCACTTTCGCCCGTCATCCAGCTTATTCGCGTATTTTTCGACGGGCTCCAGATGATTTCTCCTGTTGCAATATGATCGATCGGCTTATTGCTGGCGAGGGTGTAAAAACGGCGCTTTTCCGGCTCATCGCGTTCCGAAAAACGCGTCACCCAGGCGCCACGCGCCGAAATCGCACCCCAGCCGCTTTCTATACTGATGCCCTGCCAACTGCTCGGCGCCGCGCGGCTGCGCGTCACGTTCAGCGCGCCAAATTTATAAAGCTGCCGCCAGCCCGCGTACAGCCGGGCGTACGCTGCTTCATCGTCCCACTTAAGCTTTGCGTAGAGCTGCCCGATTTTATTGAAACCTTCCGCGTGGCCGCGATTGTCGCGCAGCAGGTCGCGCCCGGCGAATGAGGCGTTAGCCGAGAGTTTCGCCACGCTGTACCAGGAGGCGTCAATGCCCAGCAGATCGCGATACCAGCCGCTTTGATAATCCAGATGCGCCGCCTGCGCCCAGGCGCTCTGATCGCCCACGCCGAGCAACGCCATCTGATCGCCGGTGTTAAACATCCAGACGTTTTTTAGCGTGAGATCGAGTTGGCTATCGGCAAGAAAAGGCGTGGCGCCAACAGGCGCGGCGCAGGCGGAAATAAAAACCAGAGGGAGTGATAATTTAAAAAGTGCCATAATATGCATTCCATTATTATATTACTGGCCACTGAATAGCTATCGAACCGGTGTCGATATCGGTGACAAATGAATAGATTAATTAAAGAGAGTAATTTAGTCGTTCCATTAATACGCCAGATAAAAACAAAAAAACCTAAATCCGGAATTCGCCATAACGAACCCTGTAAATTTAGGTTTTGCCTGTATAACAGTAACAATCCTGACGTTGTGCGAACAGAAATAGCACTCTGGTTTTAAATAATCCAGCGGCTATTTTATCAATAAAGAAAAAACGTGACTCAGCTAACGCAGAAATCGGGTGCTGGCGTAATTATTACATTATTCTGGATTCAGCTTAACACGCGAAATTGCTGCGGCTATCTCTTCCGATTTTTTATAGGTACGAATTTCAGAAAATAAATTACTGGCTTCGTTATATTCTTTACGCAAATAACCCAGCCACTGTTTAATACGCGCCACGTGATACAAACCGGTATCGCCCTGCTTTTCCAGCCGCGAATATTTCGCCAGCAGCGCCACCACATCAGGCCACGGCATGCGCGGTTCATTGTATTTCACCACCCGGCTCAGGTTTGGCACATTCAGCGCGCCGCGGCCGATCATCACCGCATCGCAGCCGGTGGCCGCCATACAATCCTGGGCGCTTTGCCAGTCCCAAATCTCGCCGTTGGCAATCACCGGGATCGACAACCGCTGCCGGATCTCGCCAATGGCCTGCCAGTTGATGCACTCCGCTTTATAACCGTCTTCTTTAGTGCGCCCGTGTACCGCCAGTTCCGTCGCGCCCGCTTGCTGTACCGCATCGGCAATCTCAAACTGTCGGGCGGAGCTGTCCCAGCCGAGACGCACTTTAACAGTAACGGGTAAATGCGACGGCACCGCCTCGCGCATCGCTTTCGCGCCGCGATAAATCAGCTCAGGATCTTTCAGTAACGTAGCGCCGCCGCCGCTGCCGTTGACCAGTTTGGATGGGCAGCCGCAATTCAGATCAACGCCCCACGAGCCGAGTTCCACCGCCCGCGCGGCATTTTCCGCCAGCCATTGCGGATATTGCCCCAGCAGTTGAACACGTACCAGCGTGCCAGAAGGGGTGCGGCTTTGCCGCTGCAATTCCGGGCAGATTTTGTGGAATGATTTTACCGGCAGCAGTTGATCGACCACGCGCAAAAACTCGGTAATGCACAGATCGTAATCGTTAACCTCGGTCAGCAGCTCGCGCACCAGCGAATCGAGCACACCTTCCATCGGCGCCAGTAATACACGCATAGACCACCCCGGGAAAAAATGAGGCGACATAGTAGCGCCTCCCTTGCAGTGAGGAAAGTGCCTTTATTACGCGGGAAAACTACACTGAGCGAGGTTCACGCAACAAATCTTGTAAGAATGCCTGACGTTCACAAATGGAATGTTTGGTATGCTCACAATTCATGATGTGATCAGTAGCACGTTTTAAGCTTTAATTGTATGATGAATGCGTTTCAGCAAGGGCTTTCACCATGAGTAAATCATTGAATATTATCTGGCAATATCTTCGTGCTTTCGTGCTTATCTATGCCTGTCTTTATGCAGGTATCTGGCTCTCTTCGCTGCTGCCAATCACCATTCCTGGCAGCATTATTGGCATGCTGATTATGTTTGTGCTGCTGGCACTGCAAATCCTTCCGGCGAAATGGGTCAATCCTGGCTGCTTCCTGCTAATCCGCTATATGGCGCTGCTGTTCGTCCCGATTGGCGTGGGGGTGATGCAGTATTACGACCTGCTGCGGGCGCAGTTCGGGCCGATTATTGTTTCCTGTGCTGTCAGCACGCTGATTGTCTTTTTGGTGGTGAGCTGGAGTACGCATCTGGTACACGGCGAACGCAAAGTAGCAGGACAAAAAGGTAGCAAAGAATGATGACGTATATCTGGTGGTCGTTGCCCCTGACGCTGGTGGTCTTTTTTGCCGCGCGTAAGCTGGCCGCACGTTTCAAAATGCCGTTGCTGAATCCATTATTGGTGGCAATGATAGTGATTATCCCCATTCTCTTAATCACCGGCACTCCCTACGATCACTATTTTCAGGGCAGCAAAGTTCTGAACGATCTGCTGCAACCGGCAGTAGTCGCGCTGGCCTTTCCGCTCTATGAACAGCTACACCAGATCCGCGCACGCTGGAAATCAATCATCACCATCTGTTTTGTTGGTAGCGTGGTCGCAATGACCAGCGGCGCTGTTATCGCGTTACTCATGGGCGCAACGCCGCAAATCGCTGCATCGGTGTTACCGAAATCGGTCACCACGCCCATCGCGATGGCCGTAGGCGGCAGCATTGGCGGTATTCCGGCCATCAGCGCCGTTTGCGTGATTTTTGTCGGCGTGCTGGGCGCGGTATTCGGCCATACCCTGCTGAATGCGATGCATATACATACCAAATCCGCCCGTGGGCTGGCGATGGGAACCGCGTCCCATGCGCTGGGCACCGCGCGCTGTGCAGAGCTGGATTACCAGGAAGGGGCATTCGGTTCGCTGGCGCTGGTGATTTGCGGGATCATTACCTCCCTGCTCGCGCCATTTTTGTTCCCAATCATCCTGGCTGTCGTCGGTTAAAATTTGCGATACTTCGCGCATTTATTGTTAGTGGTTACATAAGTTGCAATGGCAGTGTGATTTGAATCACACATAAGGGTGATTCTGCCCCGTAAACTACGATTCCAATACACTGCTATGAGGCACTGCTATGCATCCACGTTTTCACACTGCTTTTTCCGGGCTTACGGAGAACCTGCAAACCGCACTGGCACCGCTGCTGGCGGATGCGCACTTCCCCGCGATGTTGAGCGCAGAGCAGGTGGCAACATTGCAACGTGCCAGCGGTCTGGATGAAGACGCGCTGGCGTTTGCGCTGCTGCCGCTGGCCGCAGCATGCGCCCGAACCGATCTTTCTCATTTCAATGTCGGCGCCATCGCGCGCGGTATCAGCGGTACGTGGTATTTCGGCGCGAATATGGAGTTTGCCGGCAGCACCCTGCAACAATCCGTGCACGCTGAGCAGAGCGCCATCAGCCATGCCTGGCTGCGCGGTGAAAAATCCCTCTCCGCTGTGACGGTAAACTACACGCCGTGCGGTCACTGTCGTCAGTTTATGAATGAACTCAACAGCGGGCTGGATCTGCATATTCATCTGCCAGGTCGCGCGCCGCATACGCTGGGCCATTACCTGCCGGATGCGTTTGGTCCGAAAGATCTGGAGATCAAAACGCTGCTGATGGATAACGCCGATCACGGTTTCCTGCCGGAAGGCGATGAACTGGCGCAGGCGGCAATTAACGCCGCGAACCAGAGCCACGCGCCGTATACCAATTCCCCCGCCGGTGTGGCCATTTTGTGCCGTGGTGGGCAGATTTTCAGCGGTCGTTATGCCGAAAATGCCGCCTTCAACCCGTCGCTGCCGCCGCTGCAGAGCGCGCTGAACCTGCTGAGCCTTAACGGTTATGATTATGCCGATATTGAACGGGCGGTGCTGGCAGAACGAGCCGACGCGCCGCTCACCCAGTGGGATGCCACCGCCGCCACGTTGCGCACCATCGGCTGTCATCAGCCAGAACGCCTGCAACTCGCTTGATCGTCTCGCACTGCGGGCAAAACCCGCAGTGATGAAAAAGCCCGCAGTTGAGCGTCTGTTTCTTGCGCTTGCCAGACGGGTAAAGTAGCCTGAGTTAAATTTCACTCCTGTACTGAGTCTGCTGCATGCTAAAGCGTTTTTTCTACAGCCTGTTAGTCCTGATCGGCTTACTGCTGTTAACTGCGCTTGGCCTCGATCGCTGGATGAGCTGGAAAACCGCCCCTTATATTTATGACGATTTGCAGGATCTTCCCTGGCGTCAGGTTGGCGTGGTGCTCGGAACGGCAAAATATTACCGCACCGGCGTCATCAATCAGTATTACCGCTACCGGATTCAGGGCGCGCTGAACGCCTACAACAGCGGCAAGGTCAATTACCTGCTGCTGAGTGGCGATAACGCGCTGCAAAGCTACAACGAACCGGTCACCATGCGTAAAGATTTGATTGCCGCAGGCGTCGATCCGGCAGATATCGTGCTGGACTATGCCGGTTTCCGCACGCTGGATTCCATTGTTCGCACGCGTAAGGTTTTCGACACCAACGATTTCATCATTATTACGCAACGCTTCCACTGCGAGCGCGCACTGTTTATCGCGCAGCATATGGGGATTCAGGCGCAGTGTTATGCGGTGCCTTCACCCAAAGATATGTGGAGCGTACGGGTGCGCGAGTTTGGCGCCCGGCTGGGCACCATCGCCGATCTCTATCTCTTTAAACGCGAGCCGCGCTTCCTCGGCCCGCTGGTGCCGATTCCATCAATGCAGGAAGTTCCTGACGATGCGCAGGGCTATCCGGCAGTCACCGTCGGGCAGTTAATGGAATTGCAGAAGAAAGCGAAAAACTGAGCGCGTTTAATTCATTGATGTGTTGCGGGTCGTATTTTTCACCGGACGAATCAGTGTAAAACGACGCGCGAGAAAATCGCGGTGGTCAATCGTGGTCCGCGCCGTGCGATCCAGCGTCCATAATCCGTTCAGCGCATTGAACGGTAAAGTCACCTCTCCGTCCGGCGTATTCACCAGATATTCCCCGGTCTTCAGATAACCCACACTGCATACGATGCGCGCCGGTGGACTATTTTTTAAACGGAATTCTATTTTGCGGAAACCCGTTGGCACAATACAAAAATAGAAGAACGGTAATCCGCTAATTTTAATATCACCAAGGGTGGCAATAATATCGCCATCGCGTAATAACTCCACGCCTTTTAAATAGAAACTGGCCTGGTGATTTTTTTCGTACGGTAAACTATCAACTTTAAAATACACAAAATTCATAAGCGCCCCTGAGCTGCGTATACAACTTTCACAGATTCATTCCTTTAAGCGTAAATAGCCATGCAGATGAAGGCATTCAGAATTGACTTAATTATTATCTGGAGGGGAAAAAGCGGTTGTGTAATTTGGGAAATAATGAGCTGCCATCCCGATGATATGTTTGATAATACCCGCAGATGGCAGTTGAATAACATAGCTGTCAGGCCACTTTGTCCTCGCATTGATGTAAACAACGTTCCAGGTCGTAAATCAGGCTTCTGACCTGGTCGGGGGATAAATCAAAGAACTGCGAATCGAACACCGATGCGCCCGGCCCGGCTGGCGATGTGCTGTAGCCAAACTTCATCACCACGCCGTGCGCGTTATCTACTGCCCCAACCTGCCAGCCAGTGACGGGGAATGCGGGAAATACACCTGCGCTGTTCATCTCAATCTCCTTATAAACGCTGTGCCTTAATTTAGCGTAGCATTGAAATGAAAAATTTAACAAGTCAGTTGTCATGAAGTTTTCTTGTGGTCATCAGGCGCTATTTTCAGTAAGAAAAATCTATAACACGGTGAAAAAAAGCAAAAAAAAGCCCGCTACGGGAAGCGGGCTTGATAAGCATATCTGAATTATTTCTTACGTGCGTATTTTAATGAGTCCAGCGCCACGGCGAAAATGATGATTCCGCCCTTGATAATATACTGCCAGTACGGATTGATACCAATATAGGTCAGGCCGTAGTTGATAACGGTGAAGATAATAACACCTGTTACCACACCGATAACCGTACCCACGCCGCCGCTAAAGGAGACGCCGCCCACCACGCACGCGGCGATAGCATCCAGCTCATACATGAAGCCAAGGTTGTTGGTCGCGGAACCGATACGACCCGCTTCCAGCATCCCGCCAAATGCATAGAACACACCGGAAAGGGCATAAATCATCAGCAGGTTCAGCGCAACGTTAACACCAGAGACTTTCGCCGCTTCCGGGTTACCACCGATGGCGAAAATATTCTTGCCGAAGCGGGTTTTATTCCATAGCACCCAGACGAAGGCGACGGCAATCAACGCGTAGAAGGTGATGTATGACAGACGGAAGCTGCCCAGCGCGATAAAGCCCTGCGTGAAGGTCGAGAAGCCGCTGTCGAAGCCGGAAATGGGCGACGCGCCAACGAAGTCGTAGTACAGGGAGTTGATACCGTAAACGATGATCATCGTACCGAGCGTGGTGATAAATGGCGTCACGTTGAGGTACGCAATCACGATACCGTTCACCAGACCAATCACCGCGCCGATGGCGCAGACAATCAGAATCACCACCGGAATCGGCATGGTCGCCATATCCGGGAAGACTTTGTTAACGTTTTCCATCGACTGCAACAAGGTTGCCGCCACCACCGCAGCAAGCCCGACCTGGCGCCCTGCGGAAAGGTCAGTACCCTGAGTAACGATTAAGCCCGCCACACCCAGCGCAATAATAATACGCACTGAAGATTGGGTCAGAATATTACTTAAGTTCAACAGACTTAAGAAAGTGGGATCCTGAAAAATGATAATGGCCAGTAACACTAAAAGAACAACGTAAATACCGCCGTCTTTCAGATAAGTGAGAAAAGTTTTCTTATTTAACGCACTCATGAGGAGCCCCTGATCTTAAAGGTGCAAAGACGCAAGACGGAGAATTTCGTTTTGCGTTGTCGTTTTAGTATCAACAATCCCGGAGACGAGGCCATTGCTCATTACCAGAATACGGTCAGTGATGCCTAACAACTCAGGCATTTCAGAGGAAATAATAATAATCCCCTTATTTTTCTTGGCCAGTTCGGCAATCAGTTGGTAGATTTCAAATTTCGCACCAACATCAATACCGCGGGTCGGCTCATCGAGCATTAAAATTTCCGGCTGAGTTAATAACCAGCGGCCAATAATAACCTTCTGCTGGTTACCACCGGATAACGAACCAATTTGTGTGCGGTGTCCTGGCGTTTTCACACGCATTGAGTCGATAACCCACTGGGTATCACTCTTCATGCGGCTATTATCCAGTAAGCCAACTTTGTTTTTATAGTTTTGAATGTTAGAAATCAACGAGTTAAAACCGATATCAAGGTAAGCATAAATACCGGTAGAACGGCGCTCTTCGGTCACCAGCGCGAAGCCATTATTAATCGCTTCATTGGCATTGTGATTATTAATCGGTTTGCCATGCAGCTTAATGGTCCCGGCAGATTTCTCGCGAATGCCGAATAAGGTTTCAACAATGTCGGTGCGTTTCGCCCCAACCAGCCCGGCAATGCCGAGAATTTCCCCTTTGCGCAGATCAAAGCTGATATCGCGAATGGAGGGCTGGCGCAACGAGGTCAGATTACGCACTTCAAGAATGGTTTCCCCTGGTGTGTTCTGTTTATCCGGGAAGCGCTGGTTCAGCGAACGTCCGACCATCATGGCGATGATCTTATCCATATCCAGCCCTTCCAGCGGCTGAGTGGCAATCCACTGGCCGTCGCGCAGGACGGTTACTTCATCACACAACTGAAATATCTCTTCCATTTTATGGGAGATATAAACAATACCGCAGCCGCGTTCTTTCAGCTTGCGGATAATTTTAAACAGATGATTGACTTCTTTTTCAGTCAGAGACGAAGTTGGCTCATCCATAATAACGATTTTGGCGTTATAGGAGAACGCTTTCGCAATTTCAATCATCTGCATTTGTGAAACAGACAATGTTCCCACACGCGCCCGTGGATCAATATCAATATCCAGCTCATCAAAAATGGCTTTGGTATCGCGGTACATTTTTTCCTGATCGACAAACATACCTTTGGTCGGGTAGCGACCCAGCCACATGTTGTCCATCACGGAACGTTGCAGCACCAGGTTAAGTTCCTGGTGAACCATCGAAATACCATTTTCCAGCGCTTCTTTTGCGGAATGGAAATCGATCTCTTGTCCCTGAAAAAGAATGCTGCCGGAATCTTTTTGATAGATCCCAAAAAGGCATTTTAATAATGTTGATTTACCTGCACCGTTTTCTCCCATTAATGCATGAATGGAATGTGGACGGACTTTTAAATTGACATTATCGAGTGCCTTTACGCCTGGAAAAGACTTGTTGATATTGCTCATTTCCAACAAGAATTCACCTGACGACTGAGTATTATTGCTGACCATAATTATACCTTGTTGGCCTGGCATATCGTATTATTAATGGGCGTATTGATTAATACGCCCAGTGAGAACATGCTTACTTAAATATTATTTACCGGCAATTTCAGCCAGGTTGTCTTTATCTACACCAACGTAAGGAATACGAACAATTTTATTTTCGATTTTCCAGTTGGTGCCATCAGCCGCGCCTTTACCTTCAGCGAGGTTTTTCGCCAGATCAAAGCTTGCTTTCGCCTGGTTGTTGGCATCGTTCAGCACCGTACCGGCCATCGCACCGGATTTCACCAGCGCCAGCGCTTCTGGCAGCGCATCGACGCCGAAGACCGGGATGGAAGACTTGTTGTGTGCTTTCAGTGCTTCAACTGCACCCATTGCCATCGCATCGTTGTTAGCGATAACCACTTCAATTTTGTTTGCATTCGGGCCAGAGAGCCAGGCGTCCATTTTATCTTTCGCCTGAGCGGTATCCCACATTGCGGTATCCAGCGCCAGCTGCTGCGTTTTGATGCCTTTGTCGTTCAGCTCTTTGATAACGTACGTGGTACGCGCTTCAGCATCCGGATGGCCCGGTTCGCCTTTCAGCAGTACGAACTGGATCTGACCGTCTTTGTTCAGGTCCCATGCCGGGTTAGCGGCCCAGTGTTTAGCAATCAGGTCGCCCTGAATTACGCCGGATTCTTTAGAGTCAGTCCCTACATAGTAAGCTTTGTCGTAGCTATCCAGCGCTTTACGGGAAGGTTCTTTGTTGAAGAAAACAACCGGAACGTTCTGGCCGCGCGCTTTTTCAATTACCGTGCCCGCTGCCGCCGGGTCAACCAGGTTGATAGCCAGTGCCTTCACGCCTTTCGCCAGCAGAACATCGATCTGATCATTCTGTTTCGACTGGTCGTTCTGGGAGTCGTTCATCAGCAACTGAACATCCGGCGCTGCTTTGGCATCTTTCTCAATTGCTTTACGCACAACAGACATAAAGTTGTCGTCATACTTATAAATGGTCACACCAATGCGGGTATCGGCTGCGTGTGCGGCTGCGCCAAAAAGCATGCTTGCCATAACAGCAGAGAGGGTCAACACCTTCTTATTCATGGTATCTCCGGTTTTTTTATATGCAGGGTAGTTCTTATGAATAATGCTCGGCAGGCCGGAATGTTACTAAAACGTTACGGTCGACCGAAGTTCACTCTAAAAATTTCACTCGTCCGTGTTCGGTAACGCTCCAGAAGTTCGATTTCTTCGATGTTTCAAAGCGACTACTCGTAGTTAAAGTGAATAATCACCGTTACATCGTGTTTCAGCTTCTAAGACGCTGACATCATAGTCAGCGCGTTGTTAAGATACTGTGAATTTACTCACAGATTGAAAACGGTTACATCACCCAATGTTATAAGTTAGTGATCGGAGCCACAGTTTGCCTGGCGGCAACAGAGTGGCGGCGCACCAGCGTAGGCATAAAGCAGTGCGACGCCTGCAGATCCAGCTTCCCTGCGGCCCCCAGCAGCGCCAGCTCAGTGGCAAGGCGCGCCATTGACGCCACCGGATAGCGCACGGTCGTCAGTTGCGGATCGGTGTAGCGGGCGATGGGAATATCATCGAAACCAATCAATGACAAATGCTGTGGCACCGCAATGCCGTTATCTTTCAGCGCCGTCAGCGCGCCTGCCGCCATGCTGTCGTTATAGGCGAAGACCGCGGTGAGTTGCAGATTGCGGCCAAGCAGCTCAACCATTGCCGCTTCCCCGCCCTGCATATCCGGCGAGCCGGTGCCAACCCAGCTATCCGGCGCCACAATCCCCTGCTCTTCCAGCGCGCGGAACCAGCCCTCGCGGCGCAGATCGTTGTCTTCAATATGGTGACTGGATGCCAGATAGCCGATGCGCTGATGGCCATTATTCAGCAACATGCGGGTTGCCATTACCGCCCCGCTGACGTTATCAAGGCAGACGCAGCGGTGCGCATACCCCGGTACTAACCGGTTGATCAGCACCATGCCCGGAACCTGCTCCATGAAGCCTGCAAGCTCCTCATCGCTCAACGCTTTTGAGTGAACAATCAGGGCGTTACAGCGCTGACGAATAAGCACTTCGATAGAGTGGCGCTCTTTTTCAGCTTCATGGTAACTGTTGCCGATCAGCACATATTTATCGTGCTGCTGCGCGACGGTATCCACCGCTTTGACCAGCGCGCCGAAGAAGGCATCCGAGACATCCATCACCACCACGCCGATGGTATCGCTCACCTGCGTGGCCAGCGCCTGCGCGTTGGCATTCGGGCGGTAACCAAGCTGGGCGACCGTTTTCATCACCGTCTCGCGCGTATCCTGGCTTACCAGCGCGCTATTATTCAGCACGCGGGAAACCGTCGCGACGGAGACGCCCGCATGACGGGCAACGTCACGAATGGTGATCATTTTCACCCACCTTTTCTGGATTGCGGCTGTTCACACTCACCCCCTGGGTTAAGTAAGGAGGCTATTCTGGCAGTCGGTGCAGGAATGCTACGTGAGTGACTTCACATGAATGGAAACGGTTACATCCATTTTGTTAATGATTGTGATCGGGATCGTTATCTGGATGTGCGTTCTAATGATGTCCCTGAAGCACGAGCGGTTAATTGCCGCCACAACCACTCCAGTGGCCCCTGGCGGAAATGTTTAAGCCAGAATACGGAGAAGAGGATATTAACCGCCCACACCAGCGGCACAAACGCCAGCAGCTGCAAACGGTTAAACTTCATAAACAGACCAAGATGATTAAACAACGTGGTGCAGATTAAGGTTTGCAGTAGATAGTTACTCAGCGCCATTCTGCCAACGCAGGCAATCGCACTCACCAGTTTACTGCCGCAGATCTGCGGCCAGAATCCCCACGCCAGTGCGGCATAGCCTATCGCCTGCAGCGGCCCGCCGAGTTCTCGCGGCGCCTGCAAAAAGAAAGCGCACCAGCGGTAAGACCAGCCAAGCTGCCACTGCGCAACAATGGACGGAATGTTGATCAACATACCAAGCGCAATCAGCAGTGCGCCAACGCGCCGGTAGTGACGAAGGCTGAACTGCCCTCTCAGCCAGCCGCTACGCATCAGCGCCGCACCCAGCAGCATCATGCCAGCCAGTTGCCAGCCATATTGCGCGCCCAGCGCCAGCAGCGTATTCGACAGCATATCCGCGCGGTTACTGAGCGCCTCCGTAAAGCCGCCGCTGGTTTTCCACCACATTTCATACTGCACATTGGCAGCGTCCGGCAGCCAGGAGCGGTTAGGGGTACTGCCGGAAATGGCGCCCAGCAGCAGCAGTACGGCTATGCCAATCAGATACAGCACCACGCCGGTATTGAACATCGTCTTCACGCTGTGCGCGTCGCGGATCATCCGCCAGGCAATCAGCCCTACCAGCCCGTAAGCCAACAGAATATCGCCATCCCAGAAAAAGAGGCCGTGTATAAACCCGAGAATAACCAGCAGTGTCAGGCGCGACTGGATCCAGCGTTTACCGCGCGGCAGCAGCATTTGCAGCCCTGCGCCGAACAGAATGGCGAACAGCGAGAGAAATTTCACCTGAGCGAACAGGTCGAGCAGCGCCCATGTCCAGGCATCGCGCTGCGTGATGTCGCCATACCAGGCGGGATTCAGATAGGCCGCCTTCGGCAAACCGAAGGCGGTAATATTCAGCAACAGAATACCAAGAATGGCGATGCCACGAACGAAATCTAGCGTGACATTTCTCTCCATGTCTGGCTCCCGGCGAATCAGTTGCTGTGGCGTACGGCGCGCAGGAACTCCTGGCGGGTATTCTGACTGGACTTAAACAGCCCGCCGAGCGAGGTGGTGGTGGTGGCGCTGGTGGCGTCACGAATGCCGCGTGCTTTGACGCAATAATGCACGGCATCAATGGATACTGCGACATTGTTGGTACCCAGCAGCGTTTGCAGCGCCGTCAGGATCTGCTGCGTTAAACGCTCCTGCACCTGCGGGCGCTGGGCGAAAAACTGCACGATACGGTTGATTTTCGACAGACCAATGACCGACTCTTTCGGAATGTAGGCCACCGTCGCTTTGCCATCGATAGTCACAAAATGGTGCTCGCAGGTGCTGGTCAGCGTGATATCGCGCACCGTCACCATTTCATCCACCTTCATTTTGTTCTCAATGACGGTGATTTTCGGGAAATTAGCGTAATCGAGGCCGGAGAAGATTTCATCGACATACATTTTAGCGATGCGATGCGGTGTTTCCATCAGGCTGTCATCATTCAGATCGAGATTTAATAGCTGCATAATCTCGGTCATATGCCCGGAAATAAGGCGCTTACGGGTTTCGTTATCCATTTCGCGCACCGGGGGGCGCAGCGGTGTTTCCAGGCCGCGGGCGACCAGAGCCTCGTGAACGAGCGCCGCTTCTTTACTGAGTGATGACATATTATTTTTTCTCCTGCAGGTGTGGCATGCTTCGCCAGTTACGGCGAAGTGAGCGAACATTGTGCGTGAGGTCGCGCACATAATCCAGCCCTGGTCGTGATAATTATAGAAATCGTCATTGCCTTTCAGGCGCTGCGTTTCCATACCAGTAAGCCGCCGATCAGCAGCGCAATCGCCGCCACACCGAGCGCCGGTTCAAGGCGCTGCGTCAGCCAGGTGGAGAGCGCCGACGTCATCGGGCCAACCAGTTGCCCCACGGCATAGCCGGTGGTCAGCAGCCCGGCCATATAACGCGTGTGATCGGGTGCAAGCTCGCGCCCATACAACAACGAAAGCTGTACCGCGCAAAGAAACCCGCCGCCGACCAGCAAAGCGCCGCACACCAGCCCGCTGATGCCAGGCAGCAACCAGGCGGCCAGCACGCCAGCCCCCTGCAACCACAGCACGATCGCCAGCCGTTGGTGGCTGTGTCCCACATGACGCAGCAGGATACTGAGCGCAATCCCCACAACCGCTGCCGCACCGAACACCGGCCAGACAAACTGCGCGAACAGGCTGCCGGGAAAACGCAGCGCAGCCATTTGCGACAGAAACGTCGCAGGCAGAATATAACCGAATCCGGCCAGGCTGTAGCTCCACACCAGCCGCTTCAGATTTGCCGTCAGGTGCAGCGGCTGCGGTTGTGTTCCGGCGCGGTGCCACTCGCCAGGGCGCGGCAGATAGCGGGCGATCAAAGCCACCAGCAGCAATGCCAGCACGCCATACACCTGCCAGGCGGAAGCCGCACTTAAGCCTTTCGCCTGAATCGCCACCGCCAGCAGGCCGCTGATGGCAATTCCGGCACCGGGGCCGGCAAACACTGCCGCGCTCAGTCCCGGCTTACCTGCATGCGCCAGCCGCTCATTACTCCAGGCGGCGATCAACACCATCGCCCAGCCGCTCATCGCGCCAATCACCAGCCGTAACGCGCCGTGAACCAGCGCGTTATCCGCCAGCGCAGAGAGAAACGTCAGCGCAACCGCGCCGCTGATACCAAGCCACAGGCGCAGCTCGATATGCCGCTGCGCGCGCATCGCATCCCAGGCGCCAAGCAGATAACCGAGGTAGTTAATGGCGGCAACCAGCCCGGCGCTGGTCAGCGTGAGCTGCCCGTCGCGGATCATCAACGGCACCTGCGGGGTAAACGCAAAGCGGCCAATCCCCATCGCCACCACCAGCACAATAAAGCCGCAGAGCGCTACTCGCTGCGCCATGGCCCCTCCAAATGTTAATAATAAGTTGTATTTATGATGCAACAGGTTAAATGCAGGCGAAAGTGAAAGTTACTCAGCTAAGGGAATAATCTGTATGATACCAGGATGTTACTTATTTTTAACCGTGAACACCTGAGGAGCCCCGCATGGAAATGCTCGAAGAGCACCGCTGTTTCGAAGGCTGGCAACAGCGCTGGCGTCACGACTCCGCCGTACTCAACTGTTCGATGACCTTTAGCATCTTTTTACCGCCGCCGCGCAGTGTAACGCCGCCGCCGGTACTGTTCTGGCTCTCCGGCCTGACCTGTAATGATGAAAACTTCACCACCAAAGCGGGCGCACAGCGTGTCGCGGCAGAACTGGGGATTGTGCTGGTGATGCCGGATACCAGCCCGCGCGGCGACGCAGTGGCCGATGCAGACGGCTACGATCTGGGTAAAGGCGCAGGGTTTTATCTCAATGCCACGCAACAACCGTGGGCGGCGCACTACCGGATGTATGATTATCTGCGTGACGAGTTACCGGCGCTGATTCAGGCGGAATTTAACGTCAGCCCGCGTTGCGCCATTAGCGGCCATTCAATGGGCGGCCACGGCGCATTGATTATGGCGCTGAAAAACCCGGGGCGTTATACCAGCGTGTCGGCGTTTGCGCCGATTGTTAATCCGTTGCAGGTACCGTGGGGACAGAAAGCGTTCACGGCGTATCTGGGCGATGACGCCGCGTTGTGGCATGAGTGGGATAGCTGCGCGCTGATGCTGGAAAGCGCAGAGACCGATGCGATCCCGACGCTTATCGATCAGGGCGATAACGATCAGTTCCTTGCCGACCAACTGCAACCGGCGCGGCTGGCGGAAGTGGCGCGACAGAAAGGCTGGCCGCTGACGCTGCGTATCCAGTCCGGTTACGATCACAGCTACTTCTTTATCGCCTCCTTTATTGAAGATCATCTGCGCTTCCATGCGCAGCATTTGCTGAAATAACGGCAACCCCGGTGCTAAGCGCTGCCGGGCGAGAATGTTTGGCAGGCAAAAAAAAGCCCTCATAACGAGGGCTAAAAGAGTGAATTTATTTGCTAAGGCGTTCCGGGAACTCCATTTCACTATAGCGTACGAAACGGGTGCCTTTGGTCCATTTGTAACCCAGCCAAATCACCAGGAACAGCGGGATACCAATATAGGTGGCCGCAACTGCGCCCCAGTCGATGGAGTCGGCGAGAAACGCCTGATAGTTCTGCCCAAGGGTGATGATCAAACAGAGCACGAAGGCAAAGATCGGCCCAAGCGGGAAGAAGCCGGAACGGTATGGCAGATCATTCAGCGAGTGCCCCTGCGCTACGTAACCGCGACGGAAGCGGTAATGGCTAATCGCGATACCGAGCCAGGCGATAAAGCCGGTCATCCCGGAGGTGTTCAGCAGCCACAGGTAAACGGTCTGATTGCCGAACATCGAGGTCAGGAAGCACAGTCCGGCGATCACCGTAGTGGCATACAGCGCGTTACGCGGCACGCCGCCCTTCGACAGTTTGGCGAAAATACGCGGCGCTTTGCCGTCGCAGGCCAGGGTATAAAGCATACGCGTGGAAGCGTACATACCCGAATTACCCGCAGAAAGCACCGCCGTCAGGATCACTGCGTTCATTACCGCCGCCGCAGAGAGCAGACCGGCATGTTCGAACACCAGCGTGAACGGGCTGACGCTGATGTCTTTTACATCATTACGCAGCAGGCTCGGATCGGTATACGGAATGATCAGGCTGATAATCAGGATGGCAAACACATAGAACAGCAGAATACGCCAGAACACCTGGCGAACCGCGCGCGGAATGTTTTTCTCAGGATTTTCAGATTCGCCCGCCGCAATACCAATCAATTCGGTGCCCTGGAAGGAGAAGCCGACAATCATCGCTACGCCAATCATCGCAGAAAAACCGCCGGCAAACGGCGCATCGCCAATCGTCCAGTTGCTCCAGCCCGCCGGTTTATCGCCCTGGAAGATACCAACGATCATCATCACGCCAACCACAATAAAGATAATGACCGTGGCGACTTTGATCAGCGAGAACCAGTACTCCGCTTCACCAAAGCCTTTTACTGAGATGTAGTTAAGCAGGAAGATCACCGCCAGGAACAGCGCACTCCAGATCCAGCCTGGCGTATCCGGGAACCACCAGGTCATCACCAGTTGCGAGGCCACAAGGTCAACGGCAATGGTAACAGCCCAGTTGTACCAGTAGTTCCAGCCCAGCGCGAAGCCAAAGCCTTCTTCAACGTATTTTTGACCATAAGTGGAGAATGAACCCGAAACAGGCATATAAGCGGCGAGTTCGCCGAGGCTGGTCATCAGGAAATAGACCATCAGGCCGATCAGAATATAGGAGAACAGCGCCCCGCCCGGGCCCGCTGAAGAAATGGTCGCCCCTGATGCGACAAACAAACCTGTACCAATGGAACCGCCAATGGCGATCATCGTCAAATGACGCGCCTTAAGTTCACGCCGAAGCGTGGGCGCTTCTGTGGTTTTAATTTCGGAAACCATAAGAAAATGCTATCCATCCAAAAAATGAGGCGCGATTGTAGCAAACGAAACGCCCCCCTTCCGGTATAAAACACGTCATATTAGAGAGCTTCATGATAGGCGGCGAATTATAAGTAAAGCAGTGAATGGTTGATGTTGCGAGCCTGTCGGCAGGCTCGCTGTCATCAGAGAGAGCAATAGCTGATAAAGCGCTGTAATGCGCTGGAGAGGTGTTTCTGGCGATGGTGGATGCGCCACAGCGTGCGCACCAGCCGTGGCAGCGGAATGGGCACTTCCACCAGCGAACCGCTTTCCAGTTGTTCGGCAATCACGCGGCGCGACAGGCAACTGATGCCCAGCCCGTGGCGTACCGCATGTTTGATGGCTTCCGAGTTACCCAGCTCCATACCAAGATGAAACTGTGGCAGGTGCGACAGCAGTAAATAATCCACAAGTTCCCGCGTACCCGAACCACGTTCGCGCAGGATCCATGGCGCGGCAGCCAGTTGCTCCAGCGTGACCGGCCCCTGCAATAACGGTGAGGAAGGCGGCGCGAAGACCACCAGTTCATCCTCCAGCCACGGTTCGGCAATAATCTCCGCGGTGTGGCACGGGCCTTCAATCAGGCCGATATCCACGCGGAAATCGGCTACCGCAGTGATCACATCCTGGCTATTGCCGACGCTCAGTTCCAGCGGCAAATCGGGGAAATCGCGACGGTAGCGGGCAATCACTTCCGGCAGAATGTAGTTACCGATGGTACTGCTGGCAAAAACGCGGATGGCGCCGTTATCTTCGCGAAACAACTGCTCGATTTCCGTTGCCTGCTCCAGCGCTGCCAGCGCACGCGGATAGAGCAGCCGCCCGTGCTCGTTCACCACCAGCCGCTTACCGACGCGGTCAAACAGTTGCACGCCAAGCTGCCCTTCCAAATCGGTAAGCGCTGCGCTCACCGCCGACTGGGAGAGCGCCAGCATCTGCGAGGCTTGCGTGGTGGAGCCGCTTTTCAGCACTTCGGCGAAGACTTCCAACTGACGCAACGTTATATGCATAGAGGTCACTTACCACTTATAAAGATTGATTATAAATATATAATCAATTTTACCTTTAAGCCAGCGCGCCTTACCCTTTTATCCAGCAAAAGGAGAAGGTTATGACTGAAATCACACTACAGACTCATCGTCATCCGGCCTGGCGTTTTATCCCCGGTCTGTTACTCAGCGGTGTCATTACGGGGCTCGCCCTGTGGCTTGGTGCAATCCCGTCGGTGGCAGGTATGGGATTAAGCGCTCTGACGCTGGCGATCCTTATCGGCATGGTTATCGGCAACACGCTCTACCCTGCCCTGCATACGCAATGCGACAGCGGCGTACTGTTTGCCAAACAGCATCTGCTGCGGCTTGGCATTATTCTGTACGGTTTTCGTCTGACGTTTTCGCAAATTGCCGATGTCGGCGTAAGCGGGATTGTCATTGATACGCTGACGCTCTCCAGCACCTTTTTGCTGGCCTGCTTTCTTGGGCAAAAAGTCTTTGGGCTGGATAAAAAAACCAGTTGGTTGATTGGCGCTGGCAGCAGTATTTGCGGAGCGGCCGCCGTGCTGGCAACGGAACCGGTAGTCAAAGCAGAGGCCAGTAAAGTTACTGTCGCCGTCGCGACCGTGGTGATCTTCGGCACGCTGGCAATCTTTATTTACCCTGCACTTTATCCGCTGCTGGGTCAGTGGTTCAGCCCGGAAACTTATGGCATCTGGATTGGCTCTACCGTGCATGAAGTAGCACAAGTGGTTGCCGCCGGGCATGCCATCAGCCCTGATGCTGAAAACGCGGCGGTGATCGCTAAAATGCTGCGCGTCATGATGCTGGCTCCCTTCTTATTATTGCTGGCGGCACGCATCAAACAACTCAGCCCGCAGGCAGGCGCAGAAAAAAGTAAGCTGACGATCCCGTGGTTTGCGCTTGGCTTTATCGCCGTAGCGGTGTTTAACTCATTCCACCTGCTGCCCTCTTCCGCAGTGAATGCGTTGAACACGCTGGATACACTGCTGCTGGCGATGGCAATGGCGGCGCTGGGGCTGACTACCCACATCAGCGCGCTGAAGAATGCCGGTGCGAAACCGCTGGTGATGGGATTACTGCTGTTTGTCTGGCTGATTGTCGGCGGCGGCGCCATTAATCTGGCCGTTCATCACCTGATGGCATAAACCACTACATGCCAGCCCTGGAGACCCGCTATTATTGACGCTTTCCCCTGGCGGGTTTTAACAGGAGTTTTTATGAAATACATTGGTGCGCATGTGAGCGCCTCGGGCGGTGTAGCGAATGCCGCCGTCCGCGCCGCTGAAATCGAGGCAACGGCTTTTGCGCTGTTTACCAAGAACCAGCGCCAGTGGCGGGCCGCGCCGCTGAGCACGGAGACCATCGACGAGTTCAAAGCCGCCTGCGAAAAATATCACTACACGCCCGCGCAGATCCTGCCCCACGACAGCTACCTGATTAACCTCGGACACCCGGTGGCCGAGGCGCTGGAAAAATCCCGCGAAGCCTTTATTGACGAGCTGACGCGCTGTCAGCAACTGGGACTGACGCTGCTGAACTTCCATCCTGGCAGCCATCTGATGCAGATCCCGGAGGAGAAGTGCCTGGCGCGTATCGCCGAATCTATCAATATCGCGCTGGCGCAAACCGAAGGGGTAACAGCGGTGATTGAGAACACCGCGGGCCAGGGCAGTAACCTTGGGTTTAAGTTTGAACATCTGGCGGCGATTATTGATGGTGTGGAAGATAAATCCCGCGTCGGCGTCTGCATTGATACCTGCCACGCTTTTGCCGCAGGTTATGATCTGCGTACCGAGCAGGCAACGGCAGAAACGTTTGCTGAATTTGAGCGTGTGGTTGGCTTCAAATACCTGCGCGGTATGCATCTGAACGATGCGAAAAGCGCGTTTGGCAGCCGCGTTGACCGTCACCACAGCCTTGGCGAAGGTAATATCGGCCACGATGCGTTTCGCTGGATTATGCGCGATGAGCGTTTCGATGGCATTCCGCTGATCCTTGAAACCGTCAACCCGGATATCTGGGCGGAAGAGATTGCCTGGCTGAAAGCGCAGCAGGAAGTCAGCGTCGCATAACCGTACGCCGGATAAGACGTCAGCCGCCATCCGGCGAAAAAAAAGGCCGCTAAGCGGCCTTTTCATTTATTGGAACGTTATGCAACTTTCGCAACCACTTCCGTTTCCGGACGTTTCAGGAAGGCATACACCAGACCTGTCAGCAGCGTACCGGCAACGATGGAGAGCAGGTAACCGAGAACTGGCGTAATCGCACCCGGGATTAGCAGCACAAACAGACCACCGTGCGGTGCCATCAGTTTTGCGCCAATCGCCATTGAGATAGCGCCTGTCAGCGCGCCACCGGCGATACAGCATGGGATCACACGCATCGGGTCACGGGCCGCGAACGGGATAGCCCCTTCAGAGATAAAGCACAGGCCGAGAACCAGCGCTGCTTTACCGCCTTCACGTTGACCTTTATCGAACTTGTTACGCGCAACCAGCGTTGCCAGGCCCATTGCCAGCGGCGGAACCATACCGGCCGCCATAATGGCTGCCATCGGCGCGTAAGTCTGGGTACTCAGCAAGCCAACCCCAAACGCATAAGCCGCTTTGTTCACCGGGCCGCCCATGTCGGTACACATCATGCCGCCGAGGATTGCGCCCAGCAGAACAGCGTTTGCCGTGCCCATGGTTTGCAGCCAGGAAGTCAGACCGGCCAGGATTTTCGCAACCGGCGTACCGATCAGGTAAATCATCGCCAGACCGACAATGAGACTGGAGACCAGCGGAATGATCAGAATCGGTTTCAGCGCTTCCATACTCGGCGGCAGCTTCAGACCTTTACTGATGGCTTTCGCCAGATAACCGGCGAGGAAACCGGCGATAATACCACCGATAAAACCGGAGCCAGTGCTCACCGCCAGCATCCCGCCGATCAGACCCGGCGTCAGGCCCGGACGGTCAGCGATAGAAAAGGCGATGAAACCCGCCAGCACCGGCACCATCAGCGCGAAGGCTGAACCACCACCGATTTTCATCAGCGCAGCCGCCAGCGTGCCTTCTTCTTTAAAGGCGGTAATACCGAAAGCAAAGGAGAGCGCAATCAGCAAGCCGCCCGCCACCACCATCGGCAGCATATAAGAGACGCCGGTCAGCAGGTGACGATAAGCGCCCGCACTCTCTTTTTTCCCTTCAGAACTTTCAGACTGCCCCTGACCCGACGGCTGGTAAGGCTTCGCTTCCGCGACGGCTTTATCCAGCTCCTGAGCCGTTTTCTTCAGCGCCAGGCCCGTTGTGGTGCGGTACATCGGTTTACCGGCAAATTTTGCCAGGTCAACTTCAATATCGGCAGCAACCATCACCAGATCGGCTTGCGCCACCTCTTCCGGCGTGATGGCATTGCCTGCCCCCACGGAACCACGCGTTTCTACTTTCACCCACCAGCCGCGTTTTTTCGCTTCGGTTTCAATGGCTTCTGCTGCCATAAAGGTGTGCGCCACGCCGGTCGGGCATGCGGTAACCGCAACGATGCGTTTCGGGCCATTGCTGGCAACTGGCGCAGCCGCTACCGCTGTCGGCGCAGTGTAAAGCGCGGCATGGTTTTTCGCTTCGCTGAGGAACAGCTCCGGGTGTGCCACTGCACGATTGATATCGCCCAGCCACACTTTTTTCCCGCTGAGCGCGCTGTCGTTTGGCAGTTGACTACCCAGCACAATCGCCAGTTCCGCTTCTCCAGGGTTTTCGATGAATTGCAGATTTGCTTTCTGCGCCGCCGCACCCAGTAAGGTCTTCGCCATATAGGCGCGAGCCTGTCCGAGTTCGGAGTCAATAATCAGCAGCGTTTTCATTATGCCTCTCCTGCTGTTAGTTAAAGGGTTTTAAGTCAACTCGCGCCATCATCGCGGCTAACTGGGTACGGTCGGTAATACCTACGTTACTCTGACTAACCGCCAGTGCAGCAACAGCGGTAGCCAGGCGTAATGTATGTTCACTGGACTCACGCATCAGCAAGCCATAAATCAGGCCGCCAACCATCGAATCCCCTGCGCCAACGGTGCTTACCACTTCCATTGACGGCGGTTTGGCAATCCATTCCCCTGAAGCGTTAACCCACAGAGCCCCTTCTGCGCCCAGCGAGATCACCACGTGGGCGATCCCCTGTTCGCGAAGCGCGTGAGCGGCTTCAATAACATCCTTCAATTCAGGTAATTTGCGGCCAGCCCAGATTTCCAGCTCGCGGCGGTTCGGTTTCACCAACCACGGCGCGGCTTTCAGGCCAGCCACCAGCGCATCACGGCTGCTATCGAAAATAATGCACGGACACTGGCTGCGCAGGCGCGTCATCCAGTCGGTAAAGGCTTCCGGGCTAACGCCGGATGGCAGGCTGCCGCTGACGCAGACCATATCGAACTGACCCAGCCAGGTCAGTGAGTCGTTGACGAAACGCTCCCAGTCGGCCGGAGTCACTTCAAAGCCGGAGAAATTGAAATCGGTCACTTCACCGTCTTTTTCCGTCAGCTTCACGTTAATGCGGGTACGACCGGCAACCACCTGGAAACGGTTGGCGATACCCAATTCGCTGAACAGTTGCTGAAAACCGTCCTGGTTGTCTTTACCGAGGAACCCGCCAACGGTCACGTCAATGCCAAGATCTTTCAGTACTTTCGCAACGTTGATCCCTTTGCCCGCAGCATGCAGACCGGTAGTGCGAACCAGGTTCACTTCGCCGCGTTCAACTTCCGGGGTGAACCCCACCAGATCATAGGCCGGGTTCAGGGTAATAGTGGCAACACGTCTGCTCATTTACGCGCCCTCCCCAAGACCGGCAGCGATGGCTTCGCCAATCGCTTTCAGCGCCTGTTCAGCATCAGCGCCCTGCGCCGTGAAACGCAGGCGGTGCCCTTTTTTCACGCCCAGCGCGACAACTTTCATCAGGCTGCGGCCATTTGCCGGTTTACCGGTGCCGTCGAGGTTGGTCACGGTGATTTCACTGGTGAATTGTTTGATGGTGTTGACCAGCATGGTGCCCGGACGGGCGTGCAGGCCATGCTCGTTACGCACTACAAATTCATCGCTCAGCACATCGCCTGCCATCGCATCATCGCTGGTCAGCAGCGCCAGCAGCGTGGCCGCATCAGCATTCAGCAGGCTGTCAGCTTTGTTCTCTAACAGCAGATCGCTCAGACGCTTCAGCACGGCAACAGGCTGCTCATCGGCCATTGCAACGCTGACCAGCAGCGCAGCTTGCTCACCTTCGACGTCGAACGGGGTTGCCGCGCGACTTACCGCCACCGCGCTCAGCAGATTGCCTTCTGCGCTGTCGTTCAGCCAGATGCCCTGACCGAGGTTCAGCGGTTTCTCATTAATCGCACGCGTAACGTAAGCCGCGTTAACCGCACCGGCTTCTTTCAGACGCGCCGCATTCAACGCCTGGAGTGTCAGCAGATCGCTTGCTGCAACATCAAGGGTTAAGGTGTCGTTATCCAGCTTCAGCGCCTCGCTCTGTTTTTCGCCCATCAGCAGAGCACGCAGCTCTTCAGCCGTGGTGGCGGATTGCAGTTGCGCAGCGACATCATCGTCACTCAGCACATGCGTCAGCTGACGCAGTAGGCCGAGGTGCTCATCGGAACTTGCAGCAATCCCGATAGCAACATAGGCAACCTGGCCCTCGCTCCACAGAATGCCCTGCGGGAACTGGAACACTTTGACGCCGGTTTTCAGCACCTGGTCGCGCGTGTCGGTCGTGCCGTGCGGAATGGCAATACCATTACCAAGATAGGTTGAGGTTTGCAGCTCGCGCGCCAGCATGCCGTCGACGTAGCCATCAGCTACATTGCCTGCTGCTGCCAGCGCTGCTGCGATCTGGCGGATAGCCTCTTCTTTATTACCGGCCTGCTGGCCCGGATGAATGTCCTGAACGGATAACTGGAACATGTAACCCCTCTCTCGCTGATATTGAATCGTTTCAGCTAACTTGAGAAATAAGGCGCCATCACTGTGGTTCAGATATTACGCGATGACGCTGAAACGTTTCATGGAATCTTCACCTTTTTACCCCAGCAATCAAGAAATCTCTGAATTTGCGTTGCAGAATTTAGAGCTACTGCACATTTCATCATCGCGTTAAGCAAATTTGCTGAAGCAGATTTGAATTTCAGCAACCGAGTTTCAGCTTCATTCAGCTTTGATGAGAATGATTTGAAATGGCGTTTTGATTTTTCGTGGCAAATGTTGCTTAGCAGGCTGTGCTTTTTTGGCGCAGCGGCGTAAACTCCGCGTCTCACTATTGGATCTCATGAAAAATGCAAAACTCTCCCGCCGCCGCCAGACCCGGCTCGTTTGATTTTACGTCGACGGCGTTCCTGATTGTCGCGTTCCTGACCGGCATTGCAGGTGCCCTGCAAACCCCCACGCTAAGCCTGTTTTTAACCAACGAAGTGCATGTTCGCCCGGCGATGGTTGGCTTCTTTTTTACCGGTAGCGCGGTAATTGGCATTCTGGTCAGCCAGTTTCTTGCCGGACGTTCCGATCGCAAAGGCGATCGTAAATCGCTGATTGTGTTCTGCTGCCTGTTGGGCATGTTGGCCTGCGTGCTTTTTGCCTGGAACCGCAACTACTTTGTTTTGCTATTTGTCGGCGTGTTCCTCAGCAGTTTTGGTTCCACCTCCAACCCGCAGCTTTTTGCTCTGGCGCGTGAACATGCGGATCATACTGGCCGCGAAGCCGTGATGTTCAGCTCCATCCTGCGTGCGCAGGTCTCGCTGGCGTGGGTGATTGGTCCGCCGCTCGCTTACGCACTGGCAATGGGCTTTGGTTTTACGGTGATGTATCTCTGCGCTGGCGCTGCGTTTATTGTCTGTGGCGCCATGGTGTGGCTGTTTCTGCCCATGATGCGCAAAGAGCCCAAACTGAAGTCGGCTGTGCTGGAAGCACCGCGCACGCATCGCCGCGACACACTTCTGTTGTTTGTGATTTGCACGCTGATGTGGGGCACAAATAGCCTGTACATCATTAATATGCCGCTGTTTATTATCGATGAATTACAACTGTCGGAGAAACTGGCAGGAGTGATGATGGGCACCGCAGCCGGGCTGGAAATCCCGACCATGCTGATTGCGGGTTACTACGCGAAGCGTTTTGGTAAACGTTTTTTAATGCGCGTCAGCGCGGTTGCCGGGATCTTTTTCTATGCCGGAATGCTGACGGTGCACACGCCAGCCTTTCTGTTAGCTTTACAGGTGCTGAACGCTATTTATATCGGCATTCTCGCCGGGATTGGCATGCTCTATTTCCAGGATCTGATGCCTGGTCAGGCGGGTTCAGCCACCACCCTTTATACTAATACCACGCGTGTCGGCTGGATTATTGCCGGCTCTCTGGCAGGCGTGGTGGCTGAAATCTGGAACTATCACACGGTGTTCTGGATTGCGCTGGCAATGACGCTGATAACCCAGCTCTGTCTGACGCGTATTAAAGATATTTAAGGCGCCGTCTGGCGCTCTAAATCGAGCAGGTAAACCATCGCGTCAGCGCGATTCGAGCCGCACATATCACGACTCGGCTGCAACCCGGTGCACACTTTTGGACGCAGCGGCGAAGCGAAGATTTTGCAACGCTGCTGTTCATCAAGCTGGACGCAGGGCGTGTTGGCCGGTTTACCGTTGGGCATGCCGGGGATTGGGCTGGTGATGGACGGTGCGGTACAACACGCTCCACAGTCCGGGCGGCATTGCATAATGACTCTCTTTTTTGATGGCGCGCCGGGCTGGCGCGTACAGGGCGCAAACTACCATTTTTTGCAGCCCGAAGGCAAAACTCAGATTCCGCTTGCCTGGAATCCGCCTCGCGAGTAGTTTGTCGCGATATTTTTGTTATTTTAATCTCACAGGACCCTTGCAATGCCAAGAGCGAACGAAATTAAAAAAGGTATGGTGCTGAATTACAACGGCAAACTGCTGATTGTGAAAGATATTGATATCCAGGCACCGAGCGCCCGTGGCGCAGCAACGCTGTACAAGATGCGTTTTTCCGATGTCCGTACCGGACTGAAAGTGGAAGAGCGTTTTAAAGGCGATGATATCCTCGATACCGTTACCCTGAACCGCCGCTTTGTTGACTTCTCTTATATTGATGGCAACGAATACGTGTTCATGGATAAAGAAGATTACACGCCGTATACCTTCACGAAAGATCAGATTGAAGAAGAGCTGCAGTTTATTCCGGAAGGCGGCATGCCGGATATGCAGGTTCTGCTGTGGGATGGCCAGTTGCTGGCGCTCGAACTGCCGCAGACTGTCGATCTTGAAATCGTGGAAACTGCGCCGGGCATAAAAGGTGCTTCTGCCAGCTCCCGTACCAAACCCGCAACCCTGAATACTGGCCTGGTTGTGCAGGTGCCGGAATATCTGACCACCGGTGAGAAGATCCGCATCCATATCGAAGAGCGCCGCTACATGGGCCGCGCTGACTGATCTCGTGTTGCCATGAAAAAAGCCACTTCAATGAAGTGGCTTTTTTTTGCCTGATGGCGGATTGCTTTACATCAGAACGACATTACAGCAAATCACGGAACAGGGTTTTCTTCAGTGCCAGCTCAACGCCGCGCACTTCCGCCATCCCTTTCAGACGCCCAATCGCCGAGTAACCCGGATTGGTTTTCTTGCGCAGATCGTCCAGCATCTGGTGACCATGATCCGGGCGGAACGGGATCGGGCGCAGATCGCCTGCTTTCTTGCGACGCTGCTCTTCAGTCAGAATCGCTGCCACAACGGAGACCATATCCACATCGCCCTGCAAATGCGCCGCTTCGTGGAAGGTTTTCGGGTTATCTTCACGACACGTTGCACGCAGGTGCGTAAAGTGGATGCGATCGCCGAAGGTTTCAATCATCCGCACCAGATCGTTATCAGCACGCACACCGTATGAACCGGTACACATGGTGAAACCGTTATTGATGCTGTCGACCGCTTCTTTCAGCCACTGCATATCTTCAATAGTCGAAACGATACGCGGCAGGCCGAGGATTGGACGCGGCGGATCGTCCGGGTGAACCGCCAGACGTACGCCCGCTTCCTGAGCAACCGGCACAATAGCGCGCAGGAAATAAGCCATGTTTTCACGCAGTTGCGCTTTATCGATACCATCATATTCCGCCAGACGCGCACGGAACTGATCCAGCGTATAACCCTCTTCAGCGCCCGGCAGACCGGCGATGATATTGCGTGTCAGCTTTTCTACTTCCGCTTCGCTCATCGCGTTGAAGTAAGCCTGCGCCTGGCGCTGCTCTTCTTCGCTGTAGTCCGCTTCCGCGCCTGGGCGTTTCAGGATATGCAGTTCGAAAGCGGCGAAAGCAATCTGGTCGAAACGCAGCGCTTTAGAACCGTCCGGCAATTGATATTCGAGATCGGTACGCGTCCAGTCGAGGATCGGCATAAAGTTGTAGCAGACAGTATCGATACCGCAGGTTCCCAGATTACGGATACTCTGCTGGTAATTGGCGATCCAGGTTTCATACTGGCCGGAATGGGTTTTGATATCTTCATGTACCGGGATGCTTTCCACTACCGACCAGGTCAGTCCTTTTTCCGCCAGCAGCGCCTGACGCGCCTTAATCTCCTCAACCGGCCACACCTGACCATTCGGGATATGGTGCAGCGCAGTGACCACGCCGGTTGCACCTGCCTGCCGCACATCGTCAAGAGATACCGGATCGTTCGGTCCATACCAACGCCAGGTTTGTTCCATCGCCTTACCCTCTAAAGTTGTTATACCAATACACATCATTGCATGACGACTACCATACATGTTTAGCCGGAGGGGTCAAATATTCCCACAGCAATGATTGATCCAGCTCACATTCCCCGGATATTTAAGGCATACCAATTCTTTTTGCTGTCATATAACTTTACACTGCTGTTGTTAATTATTGGTTAATCAGGTGTATACAGATGAAGACTATTGCTTCCGCATCGCTTCCCGCCACGGTAGAGCAACCTCAGTATGATCGCTCACAGCTGCGCTCGCGAATTGTGCACTTCGGTTTTGGCGCGTTTCATCGCGCGCATCAGGCGCTGTTGACCGACCGGGTGCTGAATACGCAGGGCGGCGACTGGGGAATTTGTGAAATCAGCTTATTCAGCGGTGATGTACTGATGTCGCAACTGCGCGAGCAGGATCATCTGTATACCGTGCTGGAGAAAGGCGCAACCGGCAACCAGCCGATTATTGTCGGCGCAGTCAATGAGTGCCTGAATGCAAAGCTCGATTCCCTGCCAGCCATCATTGAGAAATTTTGTGAACCGCAGGTGGCGATTGTTTCGCTGACGATTACCGAAAAAGGCTACTGTATTGACCCGGCCAGCGGCCAGTTGGATCTGCGTCAGCCACGTATTGAACATGATCTTCAGCACCCGCACGAGCCGCACTCGGCGCCGGGCATTCTGGTTGAAGCGTTGTATCGCCGCCGCGAGCGCGGGCTGCCGCCGTTTACCGTACTCTCCTGCGATAACATTCCCGATAACGGTCACATTGTGAAAAATGCGGTGTTGGGCATGGCAAAAACCCGCTCACCGGAACTGGCGCACTGGATCGCGGAAAATGTCAGTTTTCCGGCCACCATGGTCGATCGTATTGTCCCGGCAGCAACAGACGAGTCGCTGGCGGAAATCAGCGATGTTCTGGGCGTTTTCGACCCCTGCGCTATCAGTTGCGAGCCGTTTATCCAGTGGGTAATTGAAGATAATTTCGTCGCCGGGCGGCCGCAGTGGGAAGTCGCAGGCGTACAACTGGTGCAGGATGTGCAGCCGTGGGAACAGATGAAACTGCGTATGCTCAACGGCAGCCACTCTTTCCTTGCTTATCTGGGGTATCTGGCCGGTTTTGCGCATATTAATGAGTGCATGCAGGATGAAGCATTCCGCGAAGCCGCGCGTCGTCTAATGCTGGATGAGCAAGCGCCTACTCTGCGCATCACCGGTGTCGATCTGACCGCTTATGCTGACAGCCTGCTTGAACGCTTCGCTAACCCGGCGCTGAAACACCGCACCTGGCAAATCGCCATGGATGGCAGCCAAAAACTGCCGCAGCGCATGCTCGACAGCGTTCGCGTCCATTTACAGCGGGAAAGTCGCTGGCCGCTGCTGGCGCTGGGCATTGCCGGCTGGATGCGCTATGTCAGCGGCGTGGATGATGCCGGGCAGCCCATTGATATTCGCGATCCGCTGGCGGATAAAATTCATGCTATTGTCGAAACCAGTAACGAAGCTGAGCGCGTGGCCGCGCTACTGGCGCTGAAGGAGATATTCGGTAGCGATCTGCCGCTTAATCCGCTGTTTGTCGATGCTGTTGGCGACGCATGGCAAAACATTGCCGCCCATGGTGCGCACGGCGCGTTAAAACGCGTGCTCAGCGCTTAACAATTACTGCGGTTTACGCGGATGGTTCGCATTTAACACCATCCGCACCCTTCTCTTTTCTCATTTTTTTCGCCAGGATCACAAATTACCTACGTTTTATTGACGACAGGAGCTTTTGTGACCAGGACCAATCTCATTACCGGCTTTCTCGGAAGCGGCAAAACCACCTCTATTTTGCACCTGCTGGCGAATAAAGATCCGCAGGAGAAATGGGCAGTGCTGGTGAATGAATTTGGCGAAGTCGGTATCGACGGCGCACTGCTTGCCGATAGCGGCGCACTGCTTAAAGAGATCCCCGGTGGTTGCATGTGCTGCGTGAATGGTTTGCCGATGCAGGTGGGGTTGAACACCTTGCTGCGCCAGGGTAAACCCGACCGTCTGTTGATTGAACCGACCGGGCTCGGCCACCCGAAACAGATCCTCAATATGTTGACGGACCCGGTCTACGAACCGTGGATTGATCTGCGCGCCACCCTTTGTTTGCTTGATCCCCGCCAGTTGCTGGATGAGAAAGCGCTCACTAATGATAACTTCCGCGATCAACTGGCGGCGGCCGACATCATTGTCGCTAATAAACAGGATCGCGCGACCGTAGAGAGCCAGCAAGCGCTGGAAGCGTGGTGGTCCCGCTTCGGCGGCGATCGCCAACGGGTCAGCGTCACCCAGGGGGCGATTGATGGCGCGTTGCTCGATCGCCCGCGCCGTAATCTGCGGGAACTCCCTTCCAGTACCGCGCATGACCACACGCACAGCGAGCGGAAAGGTCTTGCGGCGCTGAGCCTGCCAGCGCATCAACGCTGGCGTCGCAGTCTGAACAGCGGTCAGGGCCATCAGGCGTGCGGCTGGATTTTTGATGAAGATACGGTGTTTGACACCATTGGCCTGCTTGAATGGGTGCGTCATGCCCCCGTTGAGCGTGTCAAAGGCGTTATGCGCATACCGGAAGGCCTGCTACGGGTGAATCGTCAGGGAGAGGATTTTCATCTCGAAACGCAGAATGTTGCGCCACCGGATAGTCGAATTGAGCTAATTACCGCCTCAGAAGCCGACTGGAACACGCTTCAGTCCGCTTTGTTGAAGCTTCGTTTAAGTCAGGAACACTAACGTTCCCTCTGTGTTTATTAAGAATCCTTAAGTAATGAAAACTCGTTTACCCCTGATTATTTTGCTGAACGCCGTCGGGCTGGCGTTATTTATGTGCTGGTATCTGCCTGTAAATCATGGTTTTTGGTTTCCGCTGGACTCGGCCATTTTCCACTTCTTCAACCGTGGGCTGGTAGAAAATCGCGCCCTGCTTTGGCTGGTGGCGCTAACCAATAACCGCGCGTTCGATGCCTGTTCGCTGGTCGCCATGGGCTGCCTGATGCTGTCGTTCTGGCTGCCAGCCGATCGCACCGGTCGTCGCCGCGTGGTGATCATTGGACTGACCATGTTATTGATTGCTGTCGTGGTAAATCAACTGGCGCAGCATCTGATGCCGGTGCAACGCGCGAGCCCGTCACTTTACTTTACCGATATTCACCGGGTCAGCGAGCTGCTCGATTTCCCGACCAAAGATGCCTCGAAGGATAGTTTCCCCGGCGATCATGGGATGATGTTGCTTATTTTCGCTGCGGTGATGTGGCGTTATTTCGGCAAAAAAGCATTTGGCATTGCCCTGATTATTTTTGTGGTTTTCGCTTTCCCGCGCGTCATGATCGGTGCGCACTGGTTTACGGATATTGCTGTAGGTTCGTTATCCGCCGTGCTGATTGGTCTGCCGTGGTGCCTGTTAACGCCGCTAAGCGATAAAATTATCGCGTTGTTTGATCATTATTTGCCTGGAAATAACAAACTTTAAACAATCATCCAACATCAATTAATGTCATCCATTAGGGATCGTTTTCGATCCCTAATTCAAATCTGCCGCCTTTTCCCACTATTGTCATTTTCCTGTCATGGTAAACTGCATATGAATTAGCACATTGCGTGCTTTTTACACTGCACGGGTTAATTTTTGAGCATTTCAGGAAATTCACTTTCTGTATCATAATTTCTTATAAAAAAATGCAGAAAAGCGCTCGCCATGCCCAGGATGTTCAGGTAACCTCGGTTCGTCTTGTCGCAAAGAGTGCTTTTATTCTCATTGTGCGTATTTTTGTGCGTTCTTCCACAAATCTATGCCGGAGTAATTGTCTCGATGCCTTCAGATAATTAATCTCGCTGCGTTGGCATTTTTATAACGATATTTATCGTTAAGGACTTCAAGGGAAAATAAGTAACATGGTCAAATCTCAGCCGATTTTGAGATATATCTTGCGGGCGATCCCTGCAATTGCAGTAGCGGTACTGCTCTCTGCTTGTTCTACAAATACCGCAAAGAACATGCATTCTGAGACGCTTGCTGTGGGTGAAGACAGTTCTTCACTGCAAACCTCTCAGGATGAATTTGAAAATATGGTTCGTAATCTGGACGTAAAAAGCCGCATTATGGATCAATACGCTGACTGGAAAGGCGTTCGCTACCGTCTCGGCGGCGACACCAAAAAAGGCATCGACTGTTCTGGTTTCGTGCAGCGCACCTTCCGTGAACAGTTTGGTTTAGAACTGCCGCGTTCCACATGGGAACAGCAGGAAACCGGTAAGTCCATCTCGCGCACCAGTTTGCGTACGGGCGATCTGGTTCTGTTCAGGGCGGGTTCTACGGGCCGACACGTTGGCATCTATATTGGCAACAACCAGTTTGTTCATGCTTCCACCAGCAACGGTGTGATGATTTCCAGCATGGATGAGCCATACTGGAAGAAGCGCTACAACGAAGCGCGACGCATCCTGACACGCAGCTAAATTGCTTAATGCCGGTTTACCCTTGAACTGGCAGTTAAGTCTAAAAACACTGCTCCGGCGGTGTTTTTTTATGCCTGTTGTATGCCATCCCTTTCTTTTCAAGTTATAGTCCAGCAACGATTGCTCCCGCATCCCTGAACGCCTGGAATGGACCTGACACTATGTTCAGCCGCTATTTTTCCCTGAACCGCAAAATTATATTGATAAGCCTGATCGCAGGCGTGCTCGCTGCATTTATTGTCGGTGGGCTGCAATTGGGGCTGGAGCAGCATAAACGCGAAGATCGCTATACCGCATTAGTGAACACTATTCAGCACTGGCTCTCTGGCTATCTCAGTGAAATACGCACAACAGCAGAATCGCTGCAACCGCTCACGCTGGATGAGTGTCATGTCGTCGTCGGCGAGCTGACCTCCAGGGCCGCATTCACAATTAACGTGCGTGCGTTTCTGCTGGTAAAAGATCAGCGAGCCTTTTGCTCATCGGCCACCGGCGAGATGAGTATGGCAATGAAAGATCTGGTACCGGATATCGACCTGACGAAAAACACGGATATGGTGTTGCTGCCCGGCACACCGATGATGCCGAACAAACCCGCCATCGCCGTCTGGTTTCGTAGCCCGCTACTGGAAAACCGCGGGGTGTTTGCCACGCTGAATATCAATCTGACGCCTTATATGCTTTATACCTCGCAGCGCCCCGATCTGACCGGCGTGGCGCTGGGCATCGGCAATCGCGCCGTTTCCACCTTTTCACCCGGTTTAGTTGATCTGAGTACGATAACCCCGCCGCCGATACGAGCCACACACATTGAAGGTTCGCCAATCACGTTTTATCTCTATGCAGAAAAGTGGCGAGCAGAGGATATTCAATTCGCCGTGCTGCTTGGCGCCACTTTCGGCATGCTTTTTGGCCTGCTGACCGCCTATATTCTGCAAAACAATCTCACCCCTGGCCGCGAGATCCTGACCGGTATCAAGCGCGATCAATTCTATGTTGTTTACCAGCCGGTAGTAGATGCGAAAAATTTGCAGGTGACTGGCGTCGAAGTTCTGATGCGCTGGAAGCATCCAACCGCAGGTGAAATCCCGCCGGATGCATTTATTCATTTTGCTGAAGCCCAGCAACTGATTGTGCCGCTGACGCAGCATCTGTTCCGCTTAATCGCCCACGATGCGCCGCGATTAAAGACATTGCTGCCCGAAGGCGCAAAACTGGGCATTAATATTGCCCCTGGTCACCTGCAAAATGAAAATTTTATGCAGGATATTCGCCAGCTATCGCGTTCGCTCCCCGCCCACCATTTCAGTATCGTACTGGAGATCACCGAGCGGGATATGTTGCGTTTTAACGAAGTGACTGAGCGGTTTGAGCAGCTTCGTGAAGAGGGCTACGAAACGGCTATTGATGATTTCGGCACCGGACATAGCGCGCTGATTTATCTGGAACGCTTCACGATGGATTATCTGAAAATCGACCGTGGTTTTGTTAATGCCATTGGTACAGAAACTGTGACGTCGCCCGTGCTTGATGCCGTGCTGACACTGGCAAAAAAGCTGAATATGCTGACGGTCGCCGAAGGCGTTGAAACGCCAGAGCAAGCCCGATGGCTGCGAGAACATGGCGTTCATTATATGCAGGGCTACTATTTTAGTCGTCCGATGACGCTGCAACAGTTTACCGAATGGCAGTCGCCGCCGTTTTCTGCCCTGCTATAGGCGCGAATTATTTCACAACCTGCCGGGCCTCCCTTATTATTCAATGATTAGAGGTTAAGGTGCCTGCTGCGGCGCCGTTCACAGGAACACAGCGAATGAAGTTTTTGCGTATTTCAGCTTTCGTGCTGGCATTTGCCGCCCTGGCTTGTCAGGCCCAGACCATTAAAGAGAGCGACTCATTTGCCGTGATCGGCGAACCTAAATACGCCATCAACTTTACCCATTTTGACTACGTGAATCCTGCCGCACCGAAAGGCGGTAATGCGACGCTGTCGGTGATTGGCACCTTCGATAACTTCAACCGCTTTGCCATGCGGGGAAACGCCGCAGTCCGCACTGAATCGCTGTACGATGCCCTGTTTACCACCTCCGATGATGAACCCGGCAGTTACTACCCGCTGGTGGCAGAAATGGCCCGCTATGCGGACGACTTCTCCTGGATGGAGGTTTCGCTGAACCCCCGCGCGACATTTCACGACGGTTCGCCCATCCACGCCAGCGATGTGGCTTTTACCTTTCAAAAATTTATGACCGAAGGCGTGCCGCAATTTCGCCTGGTCTACAAGGGAACGACGGTGAAAGCGATTTCGCCGTTAACCGTACGCATTGTGCTGGCGAAACCCAGTAAAGAGAGCATGCTTAGCCTGCTGACGCTGCCAGTAATGCCGGAAAAATTCTGGAAAGATCACCGGCTGGATGAACCACTGTCGCGCCCACCGCTGGGCAGCGGTCCTTATCGCATCAGCGCCTGGCGCATGGGGCAGTACATTACTTATAGCCGGGTCAAGGATTACTGGGGCGCGAATCTGCCGGTTAACCGCGGGCGCTGGAATTTCGATGCGATCCGTTACGATTACTACCTCGACGATAATGTCGCGTTCGAAGCCTTTAAGGCGGGCGCATTCGATATGCGCAGCGAAAGTGATGCCAAAAACTGGGCCACACGCTATACCGGCAGCAACTTCAGCCATGGTTATATTGTTAAAGATGAACAACCGAACGCATCAGCGCAGGATACGCGCTGGCTGGCGTTTAATATTCAGCGGCCGATCTTCAGCGATCGCCGCGTCCGCGAAGCCATCTCGCTGGCCTTTGATTTTGAATGGATGAACAAAGCACTGTTTTACGGTGCCTACAGCCGCGCTAACAGCTATTTCCAGAATACTGAATACGCCGCGCGCGGTTATCCCGATGCGGATGAATTAGTCCTGCTGGCGCCGCTGAAAGCACAAGTACCGCCAGAAGTTTTCACTTCCGTTTACACGCCGGCAAAATCAGACGGCAGCGGTTATGACCGGGCAAATCTGCTCAAAGCCGACAAACTGCTGACGGAAGCGGGCTGGGTGCTGAAAAACCAGCGGCGAGTGAATGCGCAAACCGGCCAGCCTTTCACCTTTGAGTTGCTGCTGCCTTCCGGCGGCGATACCTTGTGGGTGCTCCCGTTCCAGCACAGCCTCGCACGTCTTGGCATCGATATGGAGGTGCGCCAGGTCGATAACTCGCAGGCCACCAGCCGCCTGCGCAGCCGCGATTACGATATGATGCCGCGCCTGTGGCGGGCGCAATTGTGGCCGAGTGAGGATCTGCAAATTGCCTGGAGCTCGCAATACATTGACTCGTCGTATAACGCGCCCGGCGTCAAAAACCCGGCGGTGGATAATCTGATCGCGCAGATCGCACACTGGCAGGGCAATAAGGAGAAATTGCTGCCGCTTGGTCGCGCGCTGGATCGCGTACTGACCTGGAATTACTACATGCTGCCCATGTGGTATATGTCGGCCGATCGCACCGCCTGGTGGGATAAATTCTCGATGCCGGGCCTTCGCCCCCTCTACTCACTGGGTTTTGATACCTGGTGGTATGACGTAAATAAAGCGGCAAAATTGCCCGCAGCCAGACGTTAAGGAGATCGGATGGGCGCCTATATCATTCGCCGCTTATTGCTGATAATTCCCACTCTCTGGGCCATTATCACCATTAACTTTTTCATCGTGCAGATTGCCCCCGGCGGCCCGGTCGATCAGGCCATTGCCGCGATTGAGTTTGGCGATCGTAGCGCATTGCCCGGTAGCGGCGCAGGCGGCATGGGCGCAACCCATGCACGAACCGGCGTAGGCGATGTCCTCAGCAATGACAGCCACTATCGCGGCGGGCGCGGCCTCGATCCGCAAGTCATCGAAGAGATCAAAAAGCGCTATGGTTTTGATAAGCCGCTGTACCAGCGCTACTTCAAAATGCTGTGGGATTATATACGCTTCGACTTCGGTGACAGCCTGTTTCGCAGCGCCTCGGTGCTGCAATTAATTAAAGACAGCCTGCCGGTTTCTATCTCTGTCAGCCTGTGGGCAATGCTTATCGTCTATCTGGTGTCGATACCGCTCGGCATTCGCAAAGCGGTCTACAACGGCAGCCGTTTCGACATCTGGAGCAGCGCGGTCATCATCGTTGGCTATTCAATCCCCTCTTTCCTGTTCGCGATCCTGCTGATTATCTTTTTTTCCGGCGGCAGCTATTACGATATTTTCCCGCTTCGCGGACTGGTCTCGACAAATTTCGACACGCTGCCCTGGTATCAAAAAATTACCGACTACCTGTGGCATATCACTCTGCCGGTACTGGCCTCGGTGATTGGTGGATTAGCCGCGCTGACGATGCTGACCAAGAACTCCTTCCTGGATGAGATCCGCAAACAGTACGTGGTTACCGCTCGCGCCAAAGGCGTCAGCGAGCGCAATATCATGCGCAAACATGTGTTTCGTAACGCCATGCTGCTGGTGATTGCCGGTTTTCCGGCCACCTTTATCAGCATGTTTTTTACCGGTTCGCTATTGATTGAAGTGATTTTTTCGCTTAACGGTCTTGGCCTGCTGGGCTATGAAGCCACACTCTCACGGGATTACCCGGTCATGTTTGGCACACTCTATATTTTCTCTCTGATCGGCCTGCTGCTGAATATCCTCAGTGATATCACCTATACGCTGGTGGATCCGCGAATCGATTTCGAGGGACGCTGATGTTGCAACTTAGCTATGTCAACCAGATGCGCTGGGAACGCTTTCGCCATAACCGGCGCGGCTACTGGTCGCTGTGGATCTTTTTAACCATTTTTGTTCTCAGCCTGTTTGCCGATCTGGTGGCGAATGACCGGCCACTGCTGGTGCGTTATGAAGAGCACTGGTATGTCCCGCTGGTTAAAAATTACAGTGAAAGCGATTTTGGCGGCCCGCTGGCCACCGCGGCGGATTATCAGGATCCGTGGCTGAAAAAGCAGCTTGAAGAGCACGGCTGGGCGTTGTGGGCGCCGGTGCGATTCGGCGCGCGCAGTATTAACTATGACACCACCACGCCCTTTCCCTCACCGCCTTCAGCACAGAACTGGCTTGGTACCGATGCAAATGGCGGCGACGTTCTGGCACGGATCCTCTACGGTACGCGGATTTCGCTGCTGTTCGGCCTGATGTTGACCTTTTTTACCAGCGTGATTGGCATCATAGCCGGCGCATTACAGGGCTATTACGGCGGTAAAATCGACCTGTTTGGACAGCGTTTTATTGAAGTCTGGTCCGGTCTGCCAACGCTGTTTTTAATTATTTTGCTCTCCAGCGTGATCCAGCCAGGCTTCTGGTGGCTATTGGGCATAACTGTGCTGTTCGGCTGGATGACGCTGGTCAGCGTGGTCCGCGCTGAATTCCTGCGCACGCGTAATTTTGACTATATCCGTGCCGCCCAGGCGCTGGGGGTTAGCGATCGCGCGATCATGTTGCGCCATATGTTGCCTAATGCGATGGTCGCCACCCTGACGCTGCTGCCGTTCGTACTGTGCGGCTCAGTGGGAACGCTGACTTCGCTGGATTTCCTCGGCTTTGGTTTGCCACTTGGCTCGCCGTCGCTGGGCGAGCTGCTGTTGCAGGGGAAAAATAACTTACAGGCGCCGTGGCTGGGGATCGCCGCGTTTGTCTCCACCGCCCTGCTGCTTTCGCTGCTGATTTTTATCGGCGAAGCGGTGCGCGACGCATTTGATCCGAATAAGGCGGTGTAACCATGGCCACTCCCCTGCTCTCCATCGATTCCCTCGCTATTGCTTTTCGTCAGCAGCAGACGTTACGCACCGTCGTCAGCGACCTCTCCTTACGTATCGAAGCCGGTGAAACGCTGGCGCTGGTGGGCGAATCCGGTTCCGGCAAAAGCGTCAGCGCACTGTCGATCCTGCGTCTGCTGCCCTCGCCGCCGGTGGTTTATCCTGCTGGCGATATTTTGTTCCACGGCGAGTCGCTGCTACATGCCAGTGAACACAGGCTACGCGGCGTGCGCGGCAACGCCATCGCCATGATTTTCCAGGAACCGATGGTGTCGCTTAACCCGCTACACACGCTGGAAAAACAGCTTTATGAAGTGCTATCGCTGCACCGTGGAATGCGTCGTGAAGCCGCGCGTGCAGAGATCCTCGATTGTCTGGATCGGGTCGGAATACGAAATGCACGCCAGCGTTTAGGGGATTTCCCGCATCAATTTTCCGGTGGCGAACGCCAGCGCGTGATGATCGCCATGGCGCTGTTGACGCGCCCGGAGCTGCTGATTGCTGACGAACCCACCACCGCGCTGGATGTTACCGTGCAGGCGCAAATCCTGAAGCTGCTGCGCGAACTGCGCGACGAGTTGAATATGGGGCTGCTGTTTATCACCCATGATTTGGGCATCGTGCGCAAGCTGGCAGACAACGTTGCCGTGATGCAAAACGGTCGCTGCGTCGAGCAAAATAGCGCCCAGGCGTTGTTCAGTGCGCCAGCGCATCCCTACACCCAACGGTTGCTTAACAGCGAGCCATCAGGCGATCCTGTTCCGCTCCCTGACGATGCGCCGCCGTTACTGGAAGTACAAAATCTCGGTGTCAGCTTCCCGGTGCATAAAGGGATTTTTAAACGTGTGGTTGCGCATAATCAGGTGGTGCGGAATATCAACTTTTCTCTGCGGGCGGGTGAAACGCTGGGGCTGGTAGGCGAATCGGGATCCGGTAAAAGCACAACCGGGCTTGCGCTGCTGCGTCTGGTGGCTTCGCAGGGCACGATTTTTTTTGCTGGTAAACCGCTGCATCTCTGGAATCGTCAGCAGATGCTGCCGGTGCGTCATCGCATCCAGGTGGTGTTTCAGGATCCCAATTCCGCGCTCAATCCTCGCCTCAGCGCGCAGCAAATTATCGAAGAGGGTTTACGGGTGCATCACCCCACCTTAACGCGCGATGCCCGCGAGCAGCGGGTGATTGAGGTGATGCAGGAAGTGGGACTGGATCCCGAAACGCGGCGGCGTTTTCCCGGCGAGTTTTCCGGCGGCCAGCGCCAGCGCATTGCGATTGCCCGCGCGCTGATCCTGAAACCGGAACTGATCATTCTGGATGAACCCACCTCATCGCTGGATCGCACCGTGCAGGCGCAGATTCTTACGTTGCTCAAGTCCTTACAGCAAACGCACCGGCTGGCGTATATCTTCATCAGCCACGATTTGCAGGTGATCCGCGCGTTATGTCATCAGGTCATTGTGCTGAAGCAGGGCGAAGTCGTTGAGCAGGGTGAATGTCAGCGTATTTTTAGCGCGCCGGAACAGGCGTATACACGTCAGCTGTTGTCATTAAGCTGACGTTCAGAACGGGTTTTGGCGGGAAAAGGGTTCGGCGATGGCAACGCCAAAGTTTTTCAGGCGGCAGGTCGCGGCAAACTCATCCTGGCAGTTGACGAACAGGCACGGCTCCCCTTCGCACTCCAGAACGGAACAATCCACTTCAATATCACTCAACGCCTGGCTGAGCTTGTGCATCACCGGCCAGGCATTATCACCGTCCGGACTGAGAAGTTTTAAGGCGACAAGGCTATCTTCCGCAGACTGACCGTTTTGCGGAATCGGTTCAACTTTTGCGCCTGCAAAACCATCCAGCCAGCGATATGACTGGGGCAGACGATGGATGATGGAGAGCTGTAATGTATTCACTTTCTTTCCCCAGAAGTACTTTCACTTCACAAATATTTCACATTTATATTAACACAATATTGACAATTCATCTTGTCAACTACGCAGAAAAGGTCACATCCCGCGCAGCGTATGGGCTGGCTGCTCATTTATCTGGGTTTTATTGGGTAAGCAACGAACCGTGTTTCGCGCTATATGTACCCGTTTCTGAGATCTAACTCAACCTTTTTCACTACAATGGTGTGACTTTTTACACTATTTGATTTTACATAAAATAAACAATTTCGGGCGGATGTATGTCGTTTCTGGTTGACATGCATCAAAAAAGGGAACGTTTTCACGCTCCCTTTGGCGAGGATTCAGGCAGGTTTCTTTGAGCGGCTGGCGTAGAGGTAAAAGAGGATTGAGCTGGTCGCACAAAAGGTGATTGACCAAATCATTGGCCAGGCGGTGTTAAAGGTCGCCATCGACAACAACGCGCCGACAATCGCGCCGATGCCGAAACGGAACGTGCCCGCCAGCGACGAGGCCGTTCCTGCCATATGCGGGAATTCATCAAGAATAACGGCCATCGCATTCGATGCCACCAGCGATACGCAGCCGACAAATACCGCCACGCCGAGCACCAGCGCCCAGAACCCCACGCCCAGCAAGGCTGTCATCACCATCCAGATAGCCATCGCGAACTGGATCCACAACCCGCTGCGGAACATGTTCAGCGCGCCGACACGACGCACAAAACGGCCGTTGATAATCGTCATGATAAACAGGAACACAATATTCAGCGCAAAGTAGTAACCAAAGTTCTGCGGTAAAACGTGGTTGATTTGGATATAGACGAACGGCCCGGCGCTGAGAAAGGAGAACATTCCGGCAAAGCTGAAACCGCTCGCCAGCATATAGCTCAGCACGCGCTTGTGGCGAAACAGTGAAGCAAAGTTGCCGATGGTGGTGCGAAGGTGAAACTTATGCCGTTTTTCGACGGGCAGCGTTTCGCGGATAAACAGCATAATCATCACCGACGCCAGCAGCGCGGCAATCGCCAGGATCCAGAAAATAACATGCCAGCTAAACCAGACCAGCACCGCGCCGCCAACCATCGGCGCCAGCAATGGCGCAATGGTGGTGACCAGCATGACAAACGACATCATGCGCGAGAACTCCTCACGCGGGTAGATATCGCGCATCAGGGCATTGATCACCACGCTCGATGCCGCTGCCGCCAGACCGTGGAAAAAGCGCATGGTGATCAGTTGATCGATGCTCTGCGCCAGCGCGCAAGCGACAGCCGCAGCGGCAAAGATCAGCGTACCACCGAGGATAACCGGCTTACGCCCGATGCTGTCGGCCATCGGCCCGTACAGCAACTGCCCCACCGCAAACCCCAGAATATAGGTGCTGAGGGTCATCTGCGCGCTGCCCGCCGGGACGCCAAACTGCTCGGCGATCACCGGCAATGCCGGCAAATACATATCGATGGATAACGGCATCAACATGGCCAACAGGCCAAGAATAAACACAATACTCAGTGAAGAGTGTGGCCTGCTGGTCACGAAGATCTCCTGAAATTAACGAAAAGGCATGCCAACACTGGCGATTTCATCTTCTGTCAGCGGCCGATACTCGCCGGGAGCCAGATCCTCATCCAGCGCAATCGCGCCGATCCGCTCGCGGTGCAGCGCGACGACATGGTTTCCGACAGCCGCAAACATGCGTTTTACCTGATGATAGCGACCTTCGCTGATGGTCAGGCGCACCTGTGTCGGGGTGATCACTTCCAGCGTTGCGGGTTTGGTGAGATCTTTCTCGTTATGCAACTGGATGCCATGAGCAAACTGCGCGGCGGTCTCTTCGCTGACCGGGGATTCGAGCGTCACCAGATAGGTTTTTTCGCAGTGATGGCGTGGCGAAGTAATGCGGTGCGACCACTGACCATCATCGGTCATCAGCACCAGCCCGGTTGTGTCGATATCCAGACGCCCTGCGGCATGCAGCTTGTGGGCAACCGGTTCATCAAGAAAATAGAGCACGGTGGGATGATCCGGATCGTCGGTAGAACAGACGTAACCTTCCGGTTTATGCAGCATAAAATAGCGCGGGCCGGTCTGCTGAACCAGGGTGTTGCCCTCGTATTCAACCTCGTGCTCGGGTTGCAGTTTAAAGGCCGTATCTCTGACGATGTCGCCATCGACGGTAACACGGCTGGCGCGGATTTCACGCCCGGCAATCGCCCGGCTGACGCTAAGCTGCTGAGCGATAAACTTATCAAGTCGCATGAATTTTTCTGGCCTGTATGGAGCTGGGTGCGGGCAAAACGCCCACAAGAAGAAATGAGTACCCTGACAGTATAACGAGCATCACAAACCGCTCAAAGGAAAGATTCGTGGCATACTGTGCAGCGTTACCCTGCAATTCATCGAGATCATGACTTTTACGCTACGCCCCTATCAACGCGAAGCGGTGGATGCCACCCTCGCCCATTTTCGCAAACATGCTGAACCTGCCGTGATTGTGCTGCCTACCGGCGCGGGAAAAAGCCTGGTGATCGCTGAACTGGCACGGCTCGCACGTGGCCGCGTACTGGTGCTGGCACACGTCAAAGAACTGGTAGCGCAGAATCATGCGAAATATGTTGCGCTGGGGCTGGAAGCCGATATTTTCGCCGCCGGACTGAAGCGTAAGCAGAGCCACGGAAAAGTGGTGTTCGGCAGCGTACAGTCGGTGGCGCGCAACCTGGAGCAGTTTCAGAGCGAGTTTTCCCTGCTGGTGATCGACGAGTGCCATCGTATCAGCGACGATGACGACAGCCAGTACCAGCAAATCCTCAGCCACTTGCGCGAAGTAAACCCTCACGTGCGTTTGCTTGGCCTTACAGCCACCCCTTTCCGACTGGGAAAAGGCTGGATTTACCGCTTTCATTATCACGGTATGGTACGCGGCGACGAAAAAGCGCTGTTCCGCGACTGTATTTATGAGCTGCCGCTGCGTTATATGATCAAACACGGCTATTTAACGCCGCCGGAACGGCTGGATATGCCGGTCGTGCAGTACGATTTCAGCCGCTTACAGGCGCAAAGTCATGGGCTGTTCAGCGAGGCCGATCTTAACCGCGAACTGAAAAAGCAGCAGCGCATTACTCCGCATATCATCAGCCAGATTATTGAATTCGCGCAAACGCGCAAAGGCGTGATGATTTTTGCGGCGACCGTCGAGCATGCGCGGGAGATCACCGGGCTGTTACCCGCAAACGATGCGGCACTCATCACCGGTGAAACGCCTGGCCCGCAACGCGATGCGTTGATTGAGGCATTCAAAAATCAGCAGTTCCGTTACCTGGTTAACGTGGCGGTGCTGACCACCGGTTTCGATGCACCGCATGTTGATTTAATTGCTATTTTACGGCCAACGGAATCCGTCAGCCTGTATCAGCAAATTGTCGGACGCGGCCTGCGGCTTGCACCCGGTAAAACCGACTGTCTGATCCTTGATTATGCCGGGAACCCTCACGATCTCTATGCGCCGGAAATTGGTGCGCCGAAAGGCAAAAGCGATAATGTCCCGGTGCAGGTTTTCTGCCCCGGCTGCGGCTTTGCCAATACCTTCTGGGGAAAAACCACCGCCGACGGCACGCTGATTGAACACTTTGGTCGCCGCTGCCAGGGCTGGCTGGAAGATGATGAAGGCAATCGCGAGCAGTGCGATTACCGTTTTCGCTTTAAAAACTGCCCGCAGTGCAATGCGGAAAACGATATCGCGGCCCGCCGCTGCCGCGCCTGCGATACTGTGCTTGTCGATCCGGACGATATGCTGAAAGCGGCGCTGAAGTTAAAAGATGCGCTGGTGCTGCGCTGTAGCGGTATGACGTTACAACACGGTGCCGATGAGAAAGGCGAATGGCTAAAAATCACCTATTACGATGAAGATGGCGCCGATGTCAGCGAGCGCTTCCGTTTGCAGACACCAGCCCAGCGAACCGCTTTCGAACAGCTGTTTATCCGCCCGCATACGCGCACGCCCGGCGTGCCGCTGCGCTGGATTGTCGCCGCCGATATTGTGGCGCAGCAGGCGCTGTTGCGTCATCCCGATTTTGTGGTCGCCCGAATGAAAGGGCAGTACTGGCAGGTGCGGGAAAAGGTGTTTGATTATGAGGGTCGCTTCCGGCGGGCGCATGAATTGCGCGGGTAAACGTACTTTTGATTGATGTATCGAACGTTCGAGGATAGAATACCGCCCGCTTTTGCATCCGCAAAGCCGATCATCTGCCTGTTGCTGGGTCGCCTGTAACAGGATTTATTTAAGAGAGATTTAAATGTTTACTATTAACGCAGAAGTACGTAAAGAGCAGGGTAAGGGTGCGAGCCGCCGCCTGCGCGCAGCGAACAAGTTCCCGGCAATCATCTACGGTGGAACTGAAGCGCCGATCGCTATCGAACTGGATCACGACAAACTGTGGAACATGCAGGCGAAAGCTGAGTTCTACAGCGACGTTCTGACCATTGCAGTTGATGGCAAAGAAGTAAAAGTAAAAGTTCAGGCTGTACAGCGTCACGCGTTCAAAGTACGCCTGACTCACATCGACTTCGTTCGCGCTTAATCGCTGACAAGTTGAAGAAAACCCCGCTCCGGCGGGGTTTTTTTATCCCTGCATGAACACCACCTCCTATGGAGGTGGTCAGCAACAAGTTGGCTCTGCCATTAATGCTACTCATGGGAAAATCCGAATCCGTTATCCCCATAACTGATAAGGATTTAACC